>Ga0208942_1000068_pt1 | contig 46746 bp, 37 predicted proteins | sample GreLakmeSU08MSRF_FD_187704 | JGI IMG/M metagenome (GOLD analysis project Ga0208942, IMG submission 187704) | Freshwater lentic microbial communities from great Laurentian Lakes, MI, USA - Great Lakes metaG SU08MSRF (SPAdes) | ecosystem: Environmental > Aquatic > Freshwater > Lake | place: Great... | reverse complement strand
TTTTTTTAAGCTAATTTATTAATTATTCCTTTAAATACGTATCTATGTAAATGCAGAACCGAATGCCAATATAATTAACCTCATGAAACTACTGGAGCAAATGTTGTTTGTGATAATATTATTTTTAAAGCATTAAAAAGATTCTATTGCATTTGCAAATCAACGCGAACTTTTATTTATATATTCAGATACGAATTAATCGATGCTCTCTTAAATCATCTAAGGTTAATGCCTCTCCATCATTCAGGTTTTTATAATCAATCACAGTGCATAAAAATAATTTATGGTCTCCAGCTTGCATTGTATTCTCTATCTTTAACTCAGTCAGAGCTAAAGCGTCTTTCAATATTTTATATCCATTCCATTCAGCAATCAATTCTCTTTTTTCTAACCGACTAATTTTATCAATATTTTTGCCACTTTTTTTACCTAGCAAATCTACCATTCGGTATTGATTAGCTGCCAATAATTGCAAAACAAATTTTGGTGAATTATTTATAATTTCAAGGGTTTTTGTATCATTATAGATAGCTACCATTATTTGTTTTGGCTTCATACTAACTGCAGATGTATAAGTGCAGATATTCATATTATAGATATTTTCAAACCGGCTGCTTATACTATAAACAGGTAGATTAATACGATTCCAGGGTTTTTTTCTTATCATAATTTTAATAAAAATTCTTCAGCATTTTTTAAATGTAAATTTTTCTTTTCATCAGGCATTTTATCAAAAGTTCTAACCAACATTCCTAATCTTGGATTTTGTAAAAAGAAAGTCCTGTGGGTATGCATAAATCGCCAGAATAATCCATCCCATACATTTTGCCATGCTCCCTTTTTATAATCACTCATTTTCATAATATAATTGCTGCCACTTATATAAGGTTTGGTTGCCATTAAACCCCCATCAGCAAATTGACTCATGCCATAAACATTAGGCACCATCACCCAATCATAAGCATCTATAAACAGTTCCATAAACCAACGGTAAACTTCATCGGGGTCAAATTCACACAACAGCATAAAGTTTCCCAATACCATTAATCGTTCAATGTGGTGACAATAACCTGTTTCCAAAACTTTTTTAATCGTACTATCTATCGGTTCTATTCCTGTGGTTCCATTCCAAAAGGAGGCTGGTATTTTTCTTGTAAAGCCCCAATAATTTTTTATGCGTTCCTCTTTGCCTTTCAATTCATAAACGGCTCTTATAAATTCTCTCCAGCCCAAAATTTGCCGTAAAAAACCTTCTAAAGAATTTAAGGGAATTTCATGATTGCTTGCATACAACAATGTCTCATCAATTATAAATTGTGGTGTTAATAAGCCAACATTAAGCATGGGTGTTAAAACACTGTGATGCAAAATATTTTCATTAGCAACAATGGCATCTTCATAAGCACCAAATTCTGAAAATCGTGATTTAAAAAAATCATTTAACCAGTTTTTGCTTTCAGTATATGTTGTTGGGTAAATAAAATCGTGATTCAGGTTGCCATAGTTTGCGGGAAAATATTTTTGTGTGTATGTTATGGCTTCTGAACAAAATTTATTGGGTTTTAAAAAGTTAGTCTTTGGAGCTTTTTTCCCTTTCGGATATTTCAAACGATTTTCATCATCAAAGGTCCATTTACCTCCAAGTGGTTTTTTATCTTTTTCCAATAATATATTTCTGCTAATACGCTGCTGCTTATAAAAATCGGTTTGAAACATTCTTTTCTTTTCTGAAAAATAAGTAGCAAGCTCTTCTGTAGTATTAAGAAATAACGGAGTATGATTTTTATTTATCTCCAAATTGTGAGCCTTGCTGGCTATGCTAATTCGTTGCTCAAGCCAATAATCGGTTGTTTCTATATATGCTAAAGCTTGAACACCTTTTTTTTTCAAATACGGAATTAGTTTTTTAACATCAGCTAACTCAGTGAATGAATCAATATATATAACCTTTATTTTTTTTGATTGCAGATAGCTTTCATAAAATTTCATGCTTGCTCTATGGAAAGCAATTTTCTGTTTATGAAAATTGTATTGCTTGAAGTATAGCCATTCTTCAATTAAATAAATGGTATCGCATTTTGCGATAAGTATATTCTGCTCAAATAATTGATGTGGGAAAATGATACCGGTCTTGCTCATATTTTATGTTTATTCAATCTGCATTTATCGCTGCAATACTTTACATCTTTCCAAACCTTTTCCCATTTCTTGCGCCAAGTAAATGGTCGTTTGCATATTACACATATTTTTTGAGGTAAAAATTCTTTCTTAGGTTTTTTCATTTTACTTCAATCATGGTTTTGCATAAGGCAGCCTACCTATGGGTTTTGAAACAAAATAAGCGTCAAGCCCCTGACTGATTAGTACATCTGCTTCAGACAATGCAACAAAGCCATCTGTTCCGACCATTGTTGCATCTATTTCTATCTTTATAATGCTTCCTGCAATCAATATGGTTCCATTAATCGAAATGGGAATAATTTCTTCCAACTTCATGGCAACTTTTACGATGGCATCTTTCACAAACGGGGCTTTGCAAAATGGATAGTATAATTCTTCGAAACCAACCTGTTCAAATTCAGAAATATTTTTATCATATCGGGCAGAAGTTTGATGTGCTTTCTCATATTCAGTATACCTAATATAGTTTAAGGTATATTCTTTAGTGGCTATAATATTTTGCAGGGTATCTCGCTGCACACTATCAGGCCTGTTTATTAATCCAAATAAAGGAGGATTGGCACCTAGATGTATGAGTGAATTAAAAATAGCGAGGTTAGCATAACCGTCAACAGACTTTGTGCCTATCAACACAGCCTGTCTAAAACCTGCCAGTGAATTGATAAAAGCTGTTCTGTATCGCTGCTCAAATTGTTCTATATCTTCTTTATTTATAATCATGCTATTTTAATTTTAGATGCTTTTCAGCTTTTTTCCAAAAAGCAAAAAACGAAGGGTAATATCCTGCAACTTCTTCTGTTATCCAATCTCTTTCTTCTTTGTTTCCTATGTAACCTTTATTGAGCGGATGCTCTTTGTAATAAATGGTTGTGGATTTATATTTTTGAGTGAATGATTGAAACGAACCTGCATAAATCTGAATATCTTTTATATGCTCACTTAGTGCCAACATAAAGGTGATACATTTTTTACTCACAGGATATTTTGTAAAAAAATCAGGCTCAATCAATAAAATTCTATTGCCGCTTTCATCCTTATGCCACAGCGGATCGAGGTTATAATAATTATAAATGAATGTAGGTAGTTCGGGATTAAATGGTATGTCAGATGTTACCGGCAACTCCAATGAAAGAATAAATTTTTGTGTATCCATTAATGCTGTGGGTGATTGCATGGCTTCAATCTCTTCATAACTTTTATCCAGATAAGTGTTCCGTTGATTTGTGTAGCTGTATTTGTTGATGTTTTCCTGATTGGTGTAATATTTTTTACTGCTGTTAGCTCCAGCAACCCACTGCCAACTGCAAGCATTGCTTGCCCAATCGCCATCCAACAAATGATAATACATCCATTGGGCAGGATGATACCAATGTGATTTGGCAATATTACATACCAACGCGGCAGTGTACATTCTGCAGTGATTGTGCATATAACCGGTTTGGTATAATTGTTTGATAGCATTATCAATACCTTCAATTCCGGTTGCAGCATTTATAATTTGCGAAGAAATTTCATTATTAGCAATGAGCGTTTGTTCTTGCTTAATAGCTACATCTAAATTTTTTACCTGTGCCACTCTTTGAAAATAATCACGCCAGCATAATTCCTTTATAAAAGATTCTATCTGCGAAATTTTATACCCTTTTTTTAAAACACTTTCCAAGACTTGTTTAGTGCTGATAACACCTCTTGATATGTAGGGTGACAAATAGGTTACTGCACCATTTATATAGTTACGGCTGCTTCCATATTTTATTGGATCTATCTGATCCAGTTTTCCTAATATCGTTTTAAAATCTGTTTCAAAATTCGAATTCATTTACCGCTTACTTATTTTATTTGAGGAAATGGATTTTTGCCTGCTGCATTTAAACCGTGAAATTTTAACGTTTCTTTTTTGTAAATGCTTTTTGCTAATGCCGCTATTTACTCTCTTTCGCCACAAGTTAAAACTGCTACGTTTTAATTCTCTTCTCATCAATGCAATCACTTCTGCTTCAGAAAAATTGAATTGCATTTTAATAGCTTCAAAAGGAGTTCTGTCTTCCCATGCCATTTCAATTATCCTATCAATATCTTTTTGTTCCATTTACAAATTATTCAAAGGAAATATTTTTTTCAATTGTCAAAAAAAGTGCTGTTGCTAAGATTGTCTTTTTCATTTTTGTTTTCATTTTTGTCCAGTTATTGTTGTGGTTTTCGGGTGTCATATCTTAAACTTACCTATAACGTTTTGCAGCTTGGCGAAGTGGCGGATTTAGAAGCACAAAAGTTCAATTTTGCACTAATGTTTATTAGAAATCCGAATGTTCAATTTAGCACTGAACCCGCCATTTTGCCAAACTGCTGTTAGGCACAGTTTTACTTATTTAGTACAATTTACTCTTTTATAAATTTCATTGAATTTAAAAGTTGATTGCCTTTCTTCAATTGCAATATATAAATTCCGTTGGATAAAAAATCTATTTTAATTTTTGATCCTGTGTATAACTGTGAATACAATTTTTGACCCAAATAGTTGTATATTTCTACATCAAATTCATTTAAATTGCTATCTATATTAATGTAATCTTTTGCTGGATTTGGATAAATTATAAAGTTATGTTCAAGATTTGAATGTTCTGAATTACTTAAAATAAGATTACAATAATTATTTGAATACTGGTTATTATAATGATAATTTATATATTGATTTGCAATTGTTGTTAAAGAGTTTATAAGAATTTGTCTTGTTACAGAATTATTTCGGATATCTTGATTTAATTCAATTTGAATTGCATCAATTTGAACATTATTGTCTCTTGAACCATGCCGTTGTGTATTATATCCTCCATCAAAGTATGGGTCGCTAATTGCTGGATATGGTATTGATTGGCTTGGTACTGTTGGAAATCCAGCGTTACCTAATAAAGTTCCAAAACTGTTTGTTCCTCTTAATAATTCTGAATGTGAAATACCAAGAATATTAGTTGCTACTAAAGACCTAATGCTACTTTCTTGAATAAAAGTATTTGTGTTAAGGTTTGTATCGGAAAGCCCTAATTCAGCTCCACTTAATAAATAACCCAACTCAATTCTTTGTATTGTGTGCCCATGTCCATGAATATCCAAGAATAGTCCTCTACCATAATCGGTAATTATTTTTGCTTTTGCTGCATCTATAAATGCGTGATATCCATTCCATGCTTCTTCCACAGTAGGGTTTCCATCTGCCGCTTCTCCAATATTTCTATTTGCATCAAACTTTACTCTATGTAGCAAGTTAATTATTACATGAGGATAACAACCAGTTTGCTGAAAACAGGCAGTTTGCATACCTTCTGCTATAGGTAATGTCCAAGCGTCTTTTTCATAAACGCATCCAGTACAATTTCTGTCGGGAATTGAACTAGGTTTCAAACTTCCACCATGTGGTGCAGAAATAATAATTGGCAGGTTTCCAGCAATATATTTCACATATCCTGTAGAATCATAATAGGTATTTCCAGGAATAAAGGTTTGGGAAAATACTATTTGAGAAAATAAATTAAAAATTAAAAGAACTGCAATTTGTAAAAATGGTGTTTTCGTAATTATGATTTGTGTCTTTTTTTTCGGTTTCATAAAATTGTGCCTAACTTCTATATATCCCTGATTTTATCAGGTATATATACCCATTTTTAGAGAGATAATCCTGATAGGAGTCAGGTTTTATTTAACAAATGTATTTTATTCTTTCACATATCCAAGTCATCAAAAGGGCTTTTTATGTTTTGTAAACTTTTAGTGCTTACGTGGGTGTAAATTTCAGTCGTTTTACTGCTTTTGTGTCCAAGTATTTCTTGAATAAATCTTAAATCTGTTCCATTTTCTAATAAATGTGTGGCATCCAATAAAACATTTGACATTTGCCCATCACTCTCCTGATACCCTATTTATGAAGGTGGTTATATAAAAAAGTGATTGCCATTTGGCAATCACTGTAAGAAAATAAAATAGACTGTTTATTCAATTACTACTTTACCGCTTGCAACCCGTTTACCGGTATTATTAAATAGCGCTACAACATAAGTTCCTTTACCTCCCGATCTCATATCAACATACATACGCTGATAGGGTCCGGTAATGGGATAAGCTTTGCTGTACACCAATGCCCCTTTTGAATCAAATATGCTTAACGTATGCGTATTGGTTGCTGAACTGCTGTGGTAAATTACATCAAACCGGCCGGTGGTTGGATTGGGTACAATGAATAACTTAGTTGATGCAGAATCGGCAATATTTACCAATGCTGATGTATTACTACAATTGCCTGTATTAGTAACCCTTACAGAATAACTGCCCAATTGATCAAGATTAACATTTATTGAGTTACCCGTTGCTCCAGAAACAGCAATTCCATTTTTAAACCACACATAAGTATAGGAGCCTGCCGGTGTTACAACTGCTATAAGTTTTGTTTTTAAGCCTGGTAAAAGCCTGGTATAAGGCGCTGCCGAAATACTAACTGTGGGCTGTGGGCTAATGGTTACCGGTACAGCTGCCGATGCATCTGAAACACATCCGCTGGCATTTGTTACTCTTACTGTGTAGTTACCACTTGTTGAAACTGTTATGGATTGTGTTGTTGCACCATTATTCCATAACCAGGAACTGCCGGGTGATGCATTCAAGGTAACAGTATTTGGCTGACATACTGCTGTAGGTCCCGTAGCAGTAGCTGATGCCGTAAGTTTAGGATTAACAGTAACTGCTATTGCCGTTGTTATGCTGGTGCAGTTTGATGTAGTTACAGCACAGGTATAATTACCAGAAACAGTAACAGTAATTGATTGCGTTATTGCGCCATTGCTCCAGCTGTATGAAGTACCAGTACTTGCAGTAAGCACTACGCTGTCGCCCTGACAAAATGTTGTAGGACCAGCTGCTGATGCGGTTGCACCGGGTACACTGGTAATGGTTAGTGTTACCTGTGTACGTATTGCACTTACACACAATGTTGCATTATCTACACTGGCTGCATAATAAGTTATTGTACCCACTGTATTTAAAATTGGATTAGCAACCACCGTACCACCTGTTGCTGCATTGTACCAAACAACTGAATGTCCTGCAGGAACAGTTGCCGTTGCGGTTAAAGTTGGCATAGGGGCACCCGAGCAAACTGCCTGCGCCTGATTGCCACCCGATGTTGGACTTGCAACAGGAGAACTGCCAACGGTTACCGGGAGTACAGATGGTGAAGTAGTGCAAGTTCCGTTGCCGGCAGTTACACTAACATTTCCACTGGTACTGCCGCCGGGGTAATTTACAGTTATAGAAATGGTACCCTGACCGCCGGCAATATTTGCACCCGGAGGTACCGACCAGTTATAGGTGGTAGCACCTGCTACCGCAGCAATTGAATAAGGAAGGTTAGCTGGTGAACCACAAATTGCATTTTGCCCGGTTATTGCACCGGGAGTTGGAAGCCCGCCACCACCATTTGAAACGGTAACGTTAATAGCATTTGATCTTTCACCTTCGGCACCCGTTGTATTATTTTTTGCCCTCAGGTGAAACCACATACTTAAATTGGGCGTAAGCCCTGTAGCTGTATAATTTGTACCGGTAATATTTGTAGTCTGTACTTCAAAATTTCCTGTTGTTGTATTTAACCGCATAATGTCGTAATGGGTAGCATTGACAACTGCAATCCAGCTGAAGATTACTTCACCGGCAACACAACTTATACCTGAACCGGTAAAGCCTGTTGGCGAACCCAGTATTTTAAAAGTTGCATCGCTTTGATCTGTTAATGCACCGCTTGAAATCCTTATCAATGCAGTTGAAGTGTTTGCTGTAGGAACGGACCAACTTAACCTGGTTATAGTTGCTGGTACTGTTGATGAAATGGTTGTCCAGTTTGATCCGCCATCTACTGAATATTCAACTGTTTGATTTGAGGTAACGCCTGAATTATCCCAGGTAATAACCTGTGAAACCGAAGGATTGAATTGCTCAGCACCATTAGGATAAATGACTTCAATATACGGTTGATTAATATCCCAAGTAAGTGCATAAGCTTGATTGGGTCCAGTTGCAACTGCTTCGCCTATTACTCTTAAAGTATAAGTACCCGCTGTTGGATTTATTATCGTTACCTGTTCAATATTACTGATATTATCATCGGCTCTTATAGCCGCTACTGCCGGATTAACCGGATCCAATATCCAGGGCAACGTTGTGTTAGCACCTTCAATAACTCTTAAATCCAAGTTATTTACCAATGCGAAACTTGCATTGGCTGCTGCTGCCGGATCATTCCAGGTAAGCATAACACGCAAACTGGAAGCACCTGCAGGAACTGTAATGGTAATATCATTGGTTGACCCTGTGGTTATGGTGTTTAAAGCATACCGGTTTTGTTCAATGATTTTTACTGCGGCCAATGCATTTATACGGCCAAACCCAAAACGATAATCGGGCCCGGCATTGCCTAAATCGTGTGCTGTATTGCAAGCAATATTTTTAATTAGCGAAGATGGAGGAAGTACGTTTGCATTTAATTGTTTGTACCGTTGAGCAAGCAAAGCAACAGTACCAGTAATACCGGGTGTTGACATGGATGTGCCAGATATTGTTCCATACGTATTTAATGGGGTGTAGGTAGAAAATACACTGGTACCCATAGCCACAATTTCTGGTTTAACCCTTCCATCATGCACTGGTCCACAACTGCTTGATGAAGAAAGTACTTCATCGGTAGTTATATTTCCAACAAGCACATTATTTTTTGCCGCCTTACCGGTTCCGGTAATGGTTCCCCATCCGCCACTACAAGCTGCCTGGTTATTACCCGAAGAATGGCAATGGAGATGATAAGGAAAATTATTTAGGTTTATATCGGTGTTTCGGGCACGCAGTGAATAGCTTGCCGAAGCTCCACCCAGTCCGCATTGAACGCCAAGTCCATCATGATAAGAGTGGTTGCTTGAAATAAGTGTATTTGCAGGAATAGCAGTTGCCATAACAACTTGTACATCACCGGAAAAACCATAGTAAGAAAAAACATTTGCATTAGAAGCCATACCTCTTGCTATTGGGTTTATTAAACCCCTGCCACCAATAGTGCCGGATACATGGGTACCATGGCTTCCGTTAGCGCCGGGATCAATATTTATAAGTCGCCCGGCAGGAGAAAAATCAAGATGCTGACTTGCTCTTTCATCCCAAACACCAATATTCATCCCATCGCCTTTTAAATTTCTAACTCCATCATTTAATATGTTTACCCGGTGCAATGAACGGCCCGGTAAGTTTTCAATTTGATTAAGCGGAGCAATAAATTCGGCCCACTGAACAAAAGAAAGATTTGTCAGTTGTTTTACATTTGCGAAAGGAATTCTGGCAGTAAACATTCTGAAATCCGCAACATCCTGTATTACACTTGCATTTAAAAATGAAACAGCCTGTTGCACATCTGCTATATTTAATTTTTCATACACAATAATATCTACATCGGCATAGCCAGCCTGCTTAATGGCATAATCCGGCACGCTTCCACTTAAAACATCAGCGAGTGCTTTATCTGCTGGCTTAAATTGAAACACAGCCCGGAATAAAGGTGATTTAAAATCTGAAATATTTATATCGGCCGAAACGCTGGCTGTATAGGCATTGTTTGGAATATAGTCTATCAGCTCAATATCCATTGCTTTCAGATTATCTTTTTGCAATTGAGTTGGCAGTGTTTTAAACTGAATAACAACATAGTGTCTGCCCTTAAAAAGGCTTTGCTGAAATATCGGCGAAATTTTAGATATGGAGCTTATATTTTCCTGCGGAATAAATTTTCCGGAATGCAGTAAAATATTATAATCCTGGTTAACCTGTGCACTTAAACAGAAAGGAAAAAAAATCAACAAAGCTGATTTTAAGAACCGGGTAAATAATTGTTTCATTATAATTTTATTTAAATTAGGGGAATAGAAACTTTTGAAAGCTGCAAAATAGCAAAATAATTGGGAGAACCTTTTAATGCTTTTTTGTTCATTCAAACGAACAGTCTGGAGGTGTAATAAAAATGCAATACTCAGTACTATTAAAATATATATCAACAAATGTTCTGCTTTTTTATAGCTCCAAAAAATACAGATGCCATAAGCAGCCATCACGAAAATTACCACTAAAGTTTTAAACGGCTTAAATTTTTCTTGTGCCGTGTCAGTCAGTGTTGCGTCTAAATCTAAAAGAATTACCATTTATTCTGTGTTTTTAAGCTTGCCACTAACGTTTCGCGGCTTTTCGTCAGTTGCGAAGTTCGGAACTTTTTATTTTCTGTTATGCTACTAAAAGTAAAAAAAACATGCCAAATAATACTGCTCTCATCTTTTAATGTCATTTAAAACACCAACCGAGAATTTTGGTCAATCTGAGAAGGTTGACCATTTTTATTTTCCGCTGAAATGTACGACAGACAATAGATTTCGGTGAATAGACTATTGACTATTGGATATCTGCACTTAACCATCTGGGTCGGGATGTGCTAAAAAGTAGATATTTATTGACAGGTTGTTGTGTCAAAACCCTCTTTCCTATAATTACCGCTGCAAATACCTGTTGAACAGTTTGCTGTAAGTTTCATACGATTACAATTGCAATCAAACTCAGCTAAAGATTTCAAATAACCTGACGAACCAAACTTCAACACCAGGGAATCACCCTCCATCCACCATTTTTGTGGATTCGGAATGGCATTGGCAATTGTTCCGAACTGTCCACCAGGTGTAGTCTGGTAAATAGTATACCTCAGACTATCTTTAAACTCATATAACACGGTTCCCAATGGGTGGATCCATCTCCCTTCAATTGAACAAGAGGGTTGGCTTACAACAGGTTGTTTATCTTTTTTACATGACAAAGAGAAAAATGATATTAAAATTAACATCTAAGTATAGGCAACTCTTTTCATATCATAAATTTTTAGCAATTTAAAATTTTAATATTAGTAGCCAAAAAAAATATATCAATGGTTTACGACCTAATAATCGTAGACCCTTTTTATTTGGTGGATGTTCCGGCCAAGTTTGCGCCAGGTTTCGGTTTTTTAATGAGAAAGCAGTATTGAACTATGAGATATCTTTTTCAATCTACTGCGCTATTGATTTATAGCAAACTTAAAAATAGCGGGATATTGTTTGTTAACTAAATGTTAATTATTCTGATTAATTTTTATTTTGTTTAACTATCTGTATTACTATTTGTAGATAGAATTAACAGCACTAAACAATAACTTCTATTTTATGTTGTATAACAAAAACTATATAAAATGAAAATTAAATCTCTTGTCTTAACTTTTTTTGCAGTAACTACCATTGTTTCTGCTAATGCTCAAAAAACAATTGTAGACGTAGCCGTTGGATCAACCGACCACACTACTTTAGTAGCCGCTGTAAAAGCCGCTGACTTAGTAGGTACACTACAAAGTGCTGGACCTTTCACAGTATTTGCTCCAACGAATGCCGCATTTGCTAAACTTCCTGAAGGTACAGTTGAATTCTTATTAAAGCCAGAAAACAAGGCAAGCTTAACAAAAATCCTTACTTACCATGTAATAGCTGGTAGCTTCAATGCTGCTGCAGTTGTTAAGGCGATCAAAGATGGTGGAGGTTCTGTTACTTTAAAAACAGTAAGTGGGGGCAACCTGGTTGCTTCTATCAAAGCAGGTAAAGTAATTTTAACAGACGAGAAAGGAGCTACTACAACAGTAATTGCTACAGATCTTAAAGCTGATAATGGTTTAGTACATGTAATTGATTCTGTCGTTTTACCTAAATAGTTATGACTTCATTATACAATAGTCTTAATTGCCTAGTATAATGTTTGACCCCTAAAAAGCCTCGTGAATTATTCACGGGGCTTTTTAAATTTTTGTACAAAATTTAATACCTCATCTTGCAAATGTATAAGTTCTATTATTTCAAAATTAATATGTCTGCAGCTATTTTGTTAATGGGTAATTAATTTTCTATTATTGATTATCATTTCGAACTCAAACTTGCCAGGAGCAATTATTCATATTTTACTAATACAAGGATTTTTTTTAATCAGGGTGGTAATCGATTACATTTATTGTTACCAATTCACTAGGGTTACAATCTTTTTATCCTCTTGAAATATAAAATCCTTATGGTTTTATATTGTTAAGTTAAATGAGTAGTAATATTGTATTCAACATAGATAATAAAAATGAATAATAATTATATATATACCAATGGATTGATTCAGGAAACTAGTCCGTACCTATTGCAACATGCACATAATCCCGTTAACTGGCATCCCTGGGGAACGCTGGCTTTGGAGAAAGCAAAGGCCGAAAATAAAATGCTTATCATCAGCATTGGTTATGCTGCATGCCATTGGTGCCATGTAATGGAGCACGAAAGTTTTGAAGACACAGAAGTGGCAAAAGTGATGAACAAATATTTTATTTGTATAAAAGTAGACCGCGAAGAAAGGCCTGATGTGGATCAGGTGTATATGACAGCTGCTCAGCTAATAACCGGTAGCGGCGGATGGCCGCTCAATGCCATTGCATTGGCAGATGGCAGACCATTTTATGCAGGCACTTATTTTCCTAAAACTAAGTGGATAGAAATGCTGGAATATTTTGTTGATCTAAAAAAGAAAAATCTCGTATCGCTAAAAAAAACTGCAGAAAAGGTTACTCTTGGTATTCATGCTGCAGAAAATGTAAGCTTTAAAGAAACAGGGAAAATATTTTCTTTAGATGAACTAGATAAATCATTTGCCGCCATGAAGCCGAATATTGATTTTATAAAGGGCGGTGCCAATCGAGCACCCAAATTTCCAATGCCATCCAACTGGATGTATTTATTGCATTACAATTATCTAAGTAAAAATGAAGAAGTTTTAAAAGCGCTTACCATTACATTAAATAATATGGCATGGGGTGGTATTTACGATCATCTTGCCGGCGGCTTTGCGCGCTACTCCGTTGATACTAACTGGCATGTGCCACATTTTGAAAAGATGCTATACGATAATGCACAACTGGTAAGTTTATATGCACAGGCTTTTCAATACACAAAAGATCCGCTGTATAAAAAAGTAGTTTATGAAACACTTGACTTTATTAAAAATGAATTAACTTCTTCCGAAGGTGCATTTTATGCTTCGCTTGATGCCGATAGTGAAGGCGAAGAAGGTAAATATTATGTATGGACAAAAGAAGTAGTGGATAAAATTTTAGGAAAAGACGCTGCCATTTTTTCGGCTTATTATAATATAATCGATGCCGGCAACTGGGAGGATCGTAATAATATTTTATTAAGAAATGAACCAGATGAAATGATTGCAAAAAAGCATGGCATCTCTATATTAGATTTAAATAATATTATTGAAATAGCAAAAATAAAATTGTTGAAGATAAGGGAAGAAAGGGTAAAGCCTGGGCTGGATGATAAAGCACTTAGTAGCTGGAATGCCTTAATGATAAAGGGTTATATCCAATCCTACAGAGTATTTGGAGAAGAAATATTTTTAACCGCAGCGCTAAAAAATGCAAATTTTTTATTAAAAAATGCAATTGCCACTAACGGTGAGATGACTCGTAATTATAAAAATAAAAAATCATCTATCCATGCTTTACTAGATGATTATGCTTTTACCATAGCTGCTTTTATTGAACTGTACCAGGCAACTTTTGATGAAAAATGGTTGCAAGAAGCTAACAAAATAATGATATACACTTTAGAGCATTTTTTTGATTTGGCAACGCAAATGTTTTTTTATACACATAACCAATACGCCCATCTAATATCTCGAAAGATGGAATTATCAGATAATGTTATTCCATCTTCTAACAGCGAAATGGCTAAAAATCTTTTTTTACTGGGCCATTTTTTTAGCAACGATAATTATATTAGCAAAGCAAAGCAAATGCTGGTGAATGTTGCAGAAGATGTACAACGTAATATTTATTTTTATTCCAACTGGGGAATTTTACAGGCTTTATTTACTAGCCCATTATACGAAGTGGCATTACTTGGTGATGATTTTAAAAAAAAGCGGAAACAATTTGATGAACATTATTTACCAAATGTGATTTTACTTGGTGGAAAAGAAGAAGGCAACCTTACCTTGCTTGAAAATAAATTCATGAAAGGACAGACAATGATTTATGTGTGTAGGGATAAATCCTGTGGATTGCCGGTTAGCGAAGTGGAGAAGGCACTACAACAGATTATATATTAATAGCTACACTTTTATATAAATCTTCTTCTTATGAAGTGCCCAGGCTAAAAGCCACATCATACCAATAAAGCAAAGAGCATATAGTAAAGAGCCAATGCGTGGGTCGCCGCCAAAAAATGGTTTGCAAATAGTTTCGTAAAACCAACTCAAAGGGTTCAGGTATTTTGGTTTGCCTTCGGCATTAATTCCATTACGTATGCGGATGAGCCAAAGTGTTTTTGGTATTAAGGCACTTATCGCAAAAATGAACAACGCGTTTTTTCCAAACACATTAAAGAAATGACTCCAGATGCCTTTTCTATTTTTAAAGTCAAGCAGGTAAATCATTGTGGATAATATGAGCAGTGCCAGGCCGGTTGTGTAAATAGTATAACTGCTGGTCCATATTTTTTTATTGAGCGGAAAAACCATATCCCAACAAAAGCCAGCAAACACTAGCACACAGCCTGTTACAAACAAACCATTCAACATCTCCGCAGTTTTACCCTTTTGTATAATATAGTTACCAACTAAGTAACCCAATATTACCTGTACAATAGAACCAAAGCTATTTAGCATACCCTCGGGATCAAATGCTACACCTTCGCCATGATACATATGTTTTTCGCCAAGTAATGCCTTGTCTATATTTGTGCCAAACCAACCATGTAAACTAAAAGGATCAGTAGGATTTGCAGCCACACATAAAAACCAATAAGCCAGTAAAATAAACATACCCACTACAAACGATCCGCTAACTTTAAAAAAATGAATAATGATTGCAGCAAAAAAATAACTAATCGCAATACGTTGCAATACACCAAAAATGCGCAGGTTTTCAAAAGTTTTAGCAACAATATCTCCCGCATCATTATATTTAATAAATGGAAACCAGTTTAAGAAAATACCAGTAAAAAATATTAGTAAACTGCGTTTAATTATTTTTTTCCAGAATACACCCTCGCCCGCCGCATCTAATTTTGGCATTACAAAAGCCATAGCATTACCTACGGCAAATAAAAAAAACGGAAATACCAAATCGGTGGGGGTTACACCGTGCCAGCTTGCATGCTCCAGCGGCGAAAAAATATATCCCCAGCTGCCGGGATTATTTACCAGTATCATGAGTGCTACCGTGGCACCACGAAAAACATCTAGGGAGTAAAAGCGTTGGTTCATAAAGCAGTTTGATAAAGTTCAATATGAAAGTTACTCAAATTCTTTCACTCAACTCAAGCCAGCGCATTTCTTTTTCATCTAGTAATTGTACAATACTGCTGATGCGCTCTGCTGCATTTTGTAAAGCATCATAATCCATCCAGCCGGCATTCATTTTTTCTTCTAACAAAGCTTTTTCTATTTGCAGTTTGGGTATTTCTTTTTCTATTGTTTCAAACTCATTTTTTTCTTTAAAAGAAAATTTTGATTTGATACTCTCAGTAGTATAAGTGGCATTTTTAAACTTAACTGGCTCGTTATTGTCAGTTGTCAATTGCTTATTGCCAATTGCTTCTTTTTCTTTCCATTGTCTATATAAAGTATAATTTCCCGGAAAATCTTTTATTACCCCATCACCTTCAAAAGCAAACAAATGATCAACCATGCGGTCCATAAAATATCGGTCATGACTTACAATTAAAATACATCCCGGAAAATCTAGTAAAAATTCTTCCAGTGTTCTTAATGTTTGCAAATCTAAATCATTGGTAGGCTCATCTAAAATTAAAAAATTTGGGTTTAAAAAAAGTATGCTTAGTAAATGCAGTCTTCGTTTTTCGCCACCACTTAATTTACTTAAGGGAGTGTATTGCTGCTCTGAGGTAAAGCCAAATTTTTCCATAAACTGGGTGGCCGATATTTTACCACCATCTGCCAAAGGAAAAAACTCGGCAAAATCTTTTACATAATCGATGGCACGTTTATCTTCTTTATATTGTAATCCTTCCTGATTAAAGTTTCCAAAAACAACCGTGTCGCCATGATTAACTTTTCCACTGTCGGGTATTTCCTGATGCAAAGCAATTTTTAAAAAAGTAGATTTTCCAATACCATTCTTTCCAACAATACCAATGCGTTCCCCCCTTTTAAAAGTATAGTCAAAACCTTTGAGGATTATTTTATCCCCATAACTCTTGTTTATTTTTTTCATTTCTAACACTTTGCCACCCAGTCTGGTCATTTTTACTTGCAAGCTTACATCTGTTTCTTCTTTACGCTGGCTAACCCGTTCTTCAATATCAACAAATGCATCCTGCCTTGATTTTGATTTGGTAGTGCGTGCTTTTGGCTGTTTGCGCATCCACTCCAGTTCTTTACGAAAAATGTTTTTATCTTTTTGTAATTCGCTTGCCTGTACTTCCTGGCGCAAACTTTTTTGCTCTAAAAAATAATCATAATCACCTTTGTAAACGTAAATTCTTTCATCATCCATTTCCAGTATTTCATTACAAACTGCATCTAAAAAATATCGATCATGGGTTACGCAAAGCAGGGTAATTTTTTGTGCCGATAAATAATCTTCCAGCCACTCAATCATCTGTACATCTAAGTGATTGGTAGGTTCATCTAATATCAATAAACATTTACCTTCGTGTAATTGGGCTTCAATTAATGCTTGAGCCAGTGCAACACGTTTTCGTTGTCCACCACTTAGGTTTTTAACTGGTTCATTGAGATGGTGCAGGTTTAGCTTACCGAGTATTTGTTTCAGTTCACTTTCAAAATTCCAGGCATTTAGCTCATCAACTTTTGCCATCAGATCGGTAAGCTTATTAATATTTTCTTCTTCCTGCTCCAAGCACATTTCATAATCTTTAACCACCCGCACCACTGGGTTATCCATCTTAAGCACATTATCCCAAATGCTTTTATTTTCTTCAAAAGCGGTATCCTGCTGCAGCATTACCACTTTAATGTCTTTATGCACCCAAAGGATACCAGTGTCGGCAGAATCCAGTCCGGCAATAATTTTTAATAAGGTAGATTTGCCACTGCCATTGCGGGCCACCAGGGCAATTTTATCGCCCTCCTCTACATAAAATGAAATGTTCTTAAAAAGGGTTCGTATGCCAAACGATTTGGCCAGATTTTCAATTGAAGCGTAATGCATAGTCGGCAAAGGTAACGGAGGAACAACGATTTATGAATTTAGATTAAATAAAAGGGCTGTTTTTTAAAGAGCTTATTAGCATGCTCAATACGTTTCTTTTTTGTATGCACATATTTAGAAATGCCTTTTCAATTTCTGTAAATGAATTATAGAAGTTTTAAAAATTTTAATCTATCCCATGGGATCGCAATTAGGAATGGAGTGATCAGTATTGGCAAAAAAGCAGTTTTATACCTTACTACGGCACCTAAAAAGGGTATCGTAAATCCAATTACAAGAAAGGCAGAAACCGCATAAAAAATACAACATAAAATAAGCGGGTGGTTAAATATATCACGATTGTATTTAAATAGTATGATAGTTGAATACAAAACCAGCGTCAATAGAAGAATGATTTCAATTGCACTGGCAAAATAAGAGATACTGTAGCTATCCCAAACATAGGGTCTTAAAAAGGCAATGTTTATTACTGAAGGTAAATGGGTGATGAAACTTTTAATATTAGGTTGCAAAATATCTACAGCCACAGCACTTCGTGCCCAACCCAAATGTAAAAAATCAGCTTGCCGATTACAGACAATTTGCATTAAAGCAGGGGAGCAAAAAAATAGTACAGCCACTGTAGAAAAAACGGCTGTAAAAATCAATAAGGGTTTTTGGTTAAAATTAACAGATAAATAATACGCCAGAACTGCAGGAATCAACAGGACAAAGAAAAAATTTCTTATGATTAATGTAATTAACAACCCGGATACCATAAGCACGATGGCCGTCTTGTTTAATTTCCCGGACTTTAAAAAGAACGAATGGCTAATACTAAATATTATCAGGCTCATCCCTAAAAAAAACATACTGTCTTTATTAATTCCGCTTAAATAATAGGCGCAGCTGGGAATAAAAAAACAACCTAGTAAAATACCCGTTTTTACATTTGGGTAGATATTGTAAAAAGATCTATACAAAGCGATATGGCCGAAAAAAATTAGGTAGTTGTAAAATAAAGAGTTGATATAAAGGTTTTTGAAAGATAGTATGTTAATGATGCCCAGCAGTTTTTCAATAAAGATATTTCTGATATCATTCCAATAGGATTGCGTGGAAAATAATCCACTCATATTATTATTTGTATAATTAGAACTGAAAGTTGATGTGATGAATTGTATGGGGTGATTAAGTAACAGGTTTGTTTGTTCCAGACTGTTATTAAAAAAAATATCGAGATCCTGCCCTTTATTTGTATGCTGTTCTATATAAATATAAACAAGTCCCAATATTATTTTTATGCCAAATAACAGATTAATAGTTTTGGCCTCAATCCCGCTGTTTAAAAAAAATCGGTTTTTTTTGTTTAGTATTAATAGTAAAATGAAATAAACCGTAAATAAAATGAAATAAGCTGCCATTACAATAATTCTGTTATTCTAAAATACATGCTATAAATAATGACTGAAAATACAATTTAAGAATCAATTGCTAAATAAATTATATTTTTACGAAAATTTTTATGCATTCCATATTGATAACAGGGGGAGCTGGCTTTATAGGATCACATCTTACCCGTTTATTTGTAACAAAGTACCCGCATTACAACATTGTAAATCTGGATGTTCTTACCTATGCAGGCAACCTGGAAAATCTAAAGGATATTGAGGATAAGCCAAATTACAGTTTTATAAAGGGTAATATTACTGATTTAGAACTGTTGCGTATTCTGTTTACGCAGAATCATTTTACGGCTGTATTACATTGTGCTGCCGAAAGCCATGTGGATAGATCCATCACCGACCCGCTGGCATTCATAACCACCAATGTGTTGGGTACTGCATCCTTATTGCAGGCTGCAAAAGAATCCTGGATCGGTAAAATGGAGGATAAAATATTCTATCATATTTCAACAGACGAAGTATATGGATCTCTCGGCGAGACCGGGTTTTTTACCGAAAAAACGGCTTATGATCCCCGTAGTCCATACTCCTCATCCAAAGCCTCATCCGATCATATTGTAAGGTCATTTTATCATACCTATAAATTGCCGGTTAAGATCAGCAACTGCAGTAATAATTACGGGCCATTTCATTTTCCCGAAAAGCTGATACCCCTTTGCATTCACAATATCATCAATAATAAACCCCTGCCCATTTATGGTAAAGGCGAAAATGTACGGGATTGGTTGTATGTTGAGGATCATGTACGCGCTATTGATGTGGTTTTCCATAGCGGTAAAGTTGGCGAAACCTACAATATTGGTGGCCATAACGAATGGACAAATATTAACTTGGTAAAAGAATTATGTCGGCAGATGGATGAAAAGTTGCGGAGGGAAAAAGGAACTTCAGAAAAGTTAATTACCTATGTAAAAGATAGGGCAGGACACGATTTGCGCTATGCCATTGAGGCAACAAAATTAAAAAATGAATTAGGCTGGATGCCATCGTTACAATTTGAAGAGGGGATCAGTAAAACAATTGACTGGTATTTGAATAACGGCGAGTGGCTGAATCATGTAACAAGTGGGGATTATCAAAGTTATTACGATAAACAATATCATAAAAGATAAAAATAATGAAAGGAATTATTCTTGCAGGAGGCTCTGGCACAAGGCTTTACCCCATTACCATGGGTATCAGTAAACAACTTATGCCTATTTATGATAAGCCCATGATCTATTATCCGCTTAGTACCCTAATGTTGGCGGGGATAAATGAAATGCTGGTTATTACCACACCTGAAGACCAGGAACAGTTTACAAGATTGTTGGGTGATGGCAGTCAATGGGGCTGCACTATTGAATATGCCAAACAGGAAGTTCCTAATGGCCTGGCACAAGCATTTGTAATTGGCGAAAAATTTATTGGTAAAGAGAGCGTGGCTTTGGTGCTGGGCGATAATATTTTTTATGGCAGTGGGTTTAGTAAGTTGCTGCAAGGAAGTACAGACCCTGACGGGGCCGTAGTTTTTGCATACCCGGTAGGAGATCCAGAACGGTATGGTGTTGTAGAATTTGATACCGATTATAAAGTTATTAGTATTGAAGAAAAGCCTGTTAAGCCTAAGAGTAATTATGCTGTACCGGGTTTATATTTTTATGATAATAGTGTTGTACATATCGCCAAAAATATTACTCCAAGTACAAGAGGCGAATATGAGATAACCACCGTGAACGACCATTACTTGCAACAAAAAAAATTAAAAGTAGCGTTACTTGACCGTGGTTTTGCCTGGCTTGATACGGGGACATTTGAATCCTTGCATGATGCCAGTGAATATGTAAGGGTAATAGAAAAACGGCAGGGCCTTAAAATAGGATGTCCCGAGGAGATCGCCTATCGAATGGGATTTATAACCAAAGAACAATTAATGAGCTTAGCAAAGAAATTAGAGAAGAGTGGTTATGGTGTTTATCTGGAAAATATTAAATTATGATTCTTTGAATTATTTTGCACATCCCACAGCTATCATTGATGTTAATTGTACCATTGGCAAGGGCACTAAAATTTGGCATTTTAGCCATATTATGACCGGGGCGATCATTGGTAACAATTGTAATCTGGGCCAAAATGTGGTCGTTTCTCCAAAAGTGCTGTTGGGCAATAATGTGCGCGTACAAAATAATGTAAGTATTTATGAAGGGGTGATTTGTGAAGATGATGTTTTCCTCGGGCCGAGCATGGTGTTAACTAATGTCATTAACCCACGCAGTGCGTTAAGCCGAAAAGATCAGTATAAAACAACCCTGATAAAAAAAGGGGCAAGCATTGGTGCAAACGCAACCGTTATTTGTGGCAACACGATTGGCGAATATGCTTTTATTGGTGCAGGCGCAGTAGTCACAAAGGATGTTCCAGCATTTGCATTAATAATCGGTAATCCAGGCAGGCAAACAGGCTGGATGAGTGAATATGGGCATAGACTAAAATTCGACTCTACTAATAAAGCATTTTGTACAGAAAGCGGTCAGGAATATGTATTGGAAAATAACAGGGTAAAAAGAATTTAATAGTTTATGATGAAAAATTTTGCATTATTACTTTGTTAAACAATTATAGTTTTTGATTGTAATTATGATTAGATAAACTACTCCATATGCACGTTTTTACAATTAAGGATCTTGAAAATCTGTCAGGAATAAAGGCGCATACTATTCGCATTTGGGAGCAGCGTTATTCATTTTTAAAACCACACCGGTCCAATACCAATATCAGATATTACAGTAATGAGGAGTTAAAAAAATTGCTCAATGTGGCATTGCTTAATAAATTTGGATTTAAAATTTCGCATATAGATAAAATGACTGAAAGCGAAATGAATGAAAAAATTATCTCTTTAAATCAATTAGATGCATTACAGGATAAGACAATAAATATTTTGATACAAAATATGATTGATCTTGATATCGAAGCGTTTGAATTGGTATTAGATGAATTCATTGTAATCAATGGTATTGAAAGAACAGTTATTGAAATTATATTTCCATATTTAGAAAAAATTGGAATTCTTTGGCTAACAAATCATATAAATCCAGGACAGGAGCACTTTGTAACTAATATTGTTCGTCAAAAAATAATTGTAGGTATTGATAAAGTAAGCCCTTCTTTTAAAATAAATAAAACAGTTTTATTATTTCTCCCCGAAACAGAATATCACGAATTAAGCCTTCTGTTTATGAATTATATGTTGAAAAATAAAGGGATTAATACCATCTATTTGGGTTGTAGCATTCCCTTAAAGGATGTAGCATTTCTAGTAAGATTAAAAAATCCAGATTATATTTATACACATATAACTATGGCAAATTCAAAATTTAATTTTGATAAATTTATTAATACACTTGATTCTATTTTTCCAAATCACCCCGTAATTATATCAGGCCATCTTACAGACAACTATACCAAAAATCCCCCAGGTGCAATTAAGTTAAAAAAATCTTTATATGAGGTTTTAACATTTTTATCCGAAATAGCGTAATCATCTTTTCACTTTATACCCTGCTACTTAACTCCTTGATTTACATATTGTTTAATATTAGTAATAAAAGTATTAAACAAAAATTAGGATATAAAATTAATATTGTTTAATATTGTTCTTTAAAAGTTAAACAAAATTTATGTCTACATTAGAATTTAACCAATCGCTTGTAAATAACACCGAGTATTTAAAACCTTTTGCTATTTCATTAACCCGCGATTCGGAATTAGCAAAAGACCTTCTTCAAGAAACAATATATAGGTCATTAGCTAATAGAGAAAAATATAATTCTGGTACCAATATTAAAGCATGGATGTACACCATTATGCGTAATATTTTTATTAATAACTACAGGCGTATTGCAAAACAAAATACTATTTTTGATAATACACCTAATGATTATCTTTTAAATTACAGTCGATTTACCACGCCAAATTTCGCAGAAACTAAATTATCGTTAAAAGAAATGGAATCGGCAGTTAATCATTTACCCGAAATATTTAAGAATCCTTTTAAACTATATTTTGAAGGATATAAGTATCATGAAATTTCAGATATATTAAACGAGCCATTGGGTACAATTAAAAGTAGAATACATTTTGCCCGAAAATTATTAAAACAAAAAATAACAAAGTTTTAGTTATTAAATTTAATACTATACTTTAATATTGTGAAAAAAGCAGTAATTATAGGAAGTGGTTTTGCAGGATTATCAGCAGCAACATTTATGGCTAAAGGTGGATGGGACGTTACTGTACTAGAAAAACATGCCACGCCAGGTGGAAGAGCTAGACAATTAAAAGAAGCAGGATTTACTTTTGATATGGGGCCAAGCTGGTACTGGATGCCAGATGTTTTTGAACGCTTTTTTAATTCCTTTGGGAAACAAGTTTCCGATTATTATAAACTAGAAAGATTAGATCCTTCATACCGAGTATATTGGAACGATGGAGAAATGAATATCCCAGCTGATTATGTTGAATTGAAAAAATTATTTGAAAGTATTGAAAAAGGTAGTGCATCCAAACTAGATGACTATTTGCGCGAAGCTCTATATAAATATCATGTGGGAATAGACAAACTAGTACATAAACCAGGACAGTCTTACACAGAGTTTTTAGACTGGGAGCTAGTTAAAGGTATTTTTAAACTAGATGTGTTCACTTCAATTAAGACACATATTAGCAAAAAATTTAAACATCCTAAACTGCAAACATTACTTGAATTTCCTGTTTTATTTCTTGGAGCCCTGCCAGAAGATACACCCGCCTTATATAGCTTGATGAATTATGCAGATATAAAATTAGGTACCTGGTACCCCCACAAAGGCATGTATCAAATAGTAGAAGGCATGTTTTCCCTTGCAGAAGAATTAGGTGTAAAATTTATTTTTAATAGTGATGTCAATCAAATAATAGTTAGTAACAAAATAGCAACTCAAGTGATAGCCAATCAACATATAGCTTACGATGCTGATGTGGTAATAGGTGCAGCCGACTATCATTTTATTGAAAAAAAATTATTACCACAAAATTGCAGAGTTTATAGTGATAAATACTGGGATAAGCGTATAATGGCCCCTAGCTGTTTGATATATTATATTGGCTTAAATAAAAAACTGAAAAATGTTTTACACCACTCTCTGTTTTTCGATAGTGATTTTGAAATACATGGGAAAGAAATTTATACCACTAAGCAATGGCCAACACATCCTTTGTTTTATGTAAGTATACCTTCCATAACTGATGACACCTTAGCGCCGCCTGAATGCGAAAATTTATTTTTTTTAATACCTGTGGCAGCCGGAATAAAAGGAGATACAGAAGAATTACGCGAAACTTATTTTAAACAAATACTAAAACGATTTGAAAAACATACAGGCCAAAATATAAAAGATACAATAATTTATAAAAAAACTTATTCTATTAGTAATTTTATAGATGACTACAACTCCTTTAAGGGAAATGCATATGGATTGGCAAATACGTTAACCCAAACAGCAAACTTAAAACCTACTTGTAGAAGTAGTAAAATTAAAAATTTATTTTATACTGGTCAGCTAACTATACCTGGTCCTGGCGTACCTCCCTGTTTAATAAGTGGTGAAGTGGTTGCCAAACAGGCTATAAAATATTATGGTTAAAAACTTTAATTAATACTAAATAGATTAGATCTATTATTTTTTTTAAAAGCATAAAAAAAATATAAACAAATGCTGAAGCTTTTTCATGATGTAAGTCAATATTGTAGCAAGGCGGTAACTGAAAAATATAGCACATCTTTTAGTAGTGCTATAAAATTACTACACCCAAATCTTCGTACGCCCATATATAATATTTATGGATTTGTGCGGTTAGCTGATGAAATTGTAGACACCTTTCATCAATACAAAAAGGAAGAATTACTTGCAGAATTTAAAAAAGACACTTTTTTATCTATTGAGAGAGGCATAAGTTTAAATCCTATTTTACAAAGCTTTCAGTTTACTGTAAAGGAGTATAATATTTCGCAAAATTTAATTGAAGCATTTTTTACTAGTATGGAAATGGATCTTAGTAAAACAGAATATAATAGCAAAATGTATAATGAATATATATATGGTAGTGCCGAAGCGGTAGGCCTAATGTGTTTATGCGTTTTTTGTGAAGGAGATAAAAATAAATTCAACGAATTAAAACCTTCTGCCCAAGCATTAGGCGCAGCTTTTCAAAAAATAAACTTTTTACGTGATGTAAAAGCGGATTACAAAGAATTAAATAGATCTTATTTCCCGGAAGTTGATTTTACTAATTTTACACCTTCTATGAAAATAAAAATTGAAGATGATATTGCTATTGATTTTAAAAATGCTTACGCTGGCATTTTAGCTTTACCCAATAAAGCCAGATTTGGTGTATTTGTAGCATATAAGTATTATTTATCCTTATTTAAAAAAATTAAACGCGCAACACCTGCTAATATTTTAGAAAAACGCATTCGAATTTCCAATTACGCCAAGATATATATTATTGCTAAAGCTGGATTAAGAAATCAATTTAATTTATTTTAACTTTACTAATATTTATGGATATTATTTTAGTAGACGACTATGATGTGCAAATTGGAACTATTACAAAACTAGAAGTTCACCAAAAAGCTTTATTGCATAGAGCTTTTAGTATTTTTATTTTTAATGCACATGGAGAAATGCTTCTGCACAAAAGAGCTAATAAAAAATACCATAGTGCTGGTTTATGGACAAATGCTTGCTGTAGTCACCCCAAACCAGGTGAAGAAACTTTAAGCGCAGCAGAAATACGCCTGCAACAAGAAATGGGCTTTAATACCAAACTTAAAAAAGCATTTGATTTTATTTATAAAGTTTCTTTTGATAACGGATTAACGGAGCATGAATTTGATCATGTTTTTTTTGGCACATATGATGGCATTATTACACCTAATGCTGAAGAAGTAAGTGATTACTGCTTTATGCCAGTAGAAGAAATTAAAAATTCGATAAAATCACACCCACATAAATATACGGAGTGGTTTAAAATTGCTTTTCCAAAAATGGTAGATTACCTTTGTGTAATAGCTATTTAATTTAATTTATAGAAAAAACTACGTGTTTACTAATTTAACAAAATTTCATATTGCTACAACCATTGCTGCAGTTTTTCATGTCATTGGGTTACTAGGACTTTTATTTTTTGATAAAGCATTTTTTATAGCAGCTACACCCTATAATTTATTACTATCTTTTATATTGTTAATATGGACACAAAGAGATAAAAATAAATCCTTTTTTATTTTTTTACTAATTACTGTTTTTATTGGCCTTGCTGTTGAACTGATTGGTATCAAAACTGGCTTATTATTTGGTGATTATACTTATGGAAAAACACTCGGCTTTAGCATTAAAAATTTACCATTATTAATAGGCATAAATTGGTTTATTATTATTTACTGTTGTGGTGTTAGCATACATACTTTACTAATGAAAGCTATTAATCGCATTGCTTTAGATACAGGTAAATCGCCTATGGTTATTAAAGCCTTATCTGTAATAATAGACGGCGCTATCTTAGCACTACTATTTGATTGGCTAATGGAACCCATTGCAGTAAAATTAAACTACTGGAAATGGAATGGTAATGGAACAATACCCATGAAAAATTATATATGCTGGTTTGCAATTAGTTTATTGTTATTAACGGTATTTAATTTTTCAAAATTTAATAAGCAAAATTATTTTGCAATAAATTTGTTACTCATTCAAGTAATGTTTTTTTTACTGTTACGCACATTTTTTTAATTAAATAATTAATTAATGATTTATCTTTTTTACATATCAATAACTTTAACAACTTTTACCTTAATGGAAGCTTTTACCTGGTGGCTTCATCGCTATATCATGCATGGCATAGGATGGTACCTTCATAAAGATCATCACCAGAAAGAAGGCGGATTTTTTGAAAAAAATGATGCTTTCTTTCTCCTATTTGCAATACCTAGCTGGCTATTAATTATGTTTGGCGTAATATATAGTAAGTACGTGATGATATCAATTGGAGCAGGAATTTCTCTTTATGGAATTGCTTATTTTATTGTTCATGAAGTAATTATTCACCAGCGATTTAAGTGGTTTACACGAAGTAATAATAATTATATACGCACTTTGCGATGGGCACATAAAATGCATCATAAAAATTTAGGCAAAGAACAAGGAGAAAGTTTTGGCATGCTTTGGGTACATAAAAAATACTGGGATAAAATTATATACGATAAAAAACTTCACAATAAATAGAATTACTTGAACGCTCATTATACATATTTTTTAATACTTACTGCCTCTGTGCTAGGACCCATAGCATTAAGTTTTGATAAAAAATTAGAATTTTATAAAAATTGGAAATACCTTTTTATTGCCATGCTAATTCCTGCAACTATTTATATTTGTTGGGATATTTATTTTACTTCAATAGGGATATGGCATTTTAATGAAACGTACATTACTGGTATTAAATTTATCAACCTTCCCGTAGAGGAACTACTTTTCTTTTTTATTATACCTTATTGCTGTGTATTTATTTACGCCTGTATAAGATGCTACTTTCCAAGATTAAAAAAAAATAAACAGGCTGATATATTTTTAAAAATGCTAGCCATTTGCTTATTAATAATTGGGATAATTAATGTTGATAAATATTATACAGCATTAACCTTTATTTTAACTGCCAGTTTTATTATGGGCCTTTATTTTTTTCGTAATTATTTTAAAAGTTTTGATGCGATTTCCTTCTTGGTATCATTTTTTATCTCCCTAATCCCTTTTTTAATTGTTAATGGATTTCTTACAGCTATACCGGTTGTGCTGTATAACGAAGCCGAAAATCTTAACATAAAAATATTTACCATTCCAGTTGAAGACGTATTTTATGGTATGTTACTAATACTGATGAATATTGTAATTTATGAAAAATTAAAAAGTAATAACTTTAATCAATAAAGATTCTAAATTATCAGCTAATTAGTTACATTTTATAGCTTTTTACTTACACCTAGTCCACTTTTCTGCTTATTAATAATTATTCTACTGTTACTAAATTACTTAATTAAATCAGTTGTAATTTTTGCTGATAATAAACATAACGGTATACTTGGTCCCGGATGCACACTGCCCCCACAGAAGTATAAATTTTTAATTTTTTTAGAAAAGTTTGCATGTCGTAAAAAAGCTGCAAATTTATTATTAGAACTATTGCCGTAAATAGCACCAAAAGCACTCGATGTTCGACTTTCTATAGTCCGTGGATCAAAAACCGTTTCACTTTCTATTAGCGGAGTAATATCTGTTTTTAATATCTTATTTATTTTCTGTATCATATTTATACGGGACTCTGTAATGTATAAATTCCAGTCTTGTCCTGTATTATTTGGCACATTTATAAAACAAAACCAGTTTTCGCATCCAGCAGGAGCATCAGATGGGGTGTGCTTACTGGTAATATTGATATATATGGTAGGGTCATTATAAATAGATTTTTTTAAAAAAATATTGTTAAATTCGTCTTCGTAATTTGCACTAAAAAGAATATTGTGGAGCCCCAAATTTTTAAACTCTTTTTTAATACCCCAATAAAAAATAATACCCGAACTAGATTTTGGCTGATTTAAAGTTTTGGCCGGCTTTTTTACAAGCGGCATCAACTTTTTATAACTGTTATACACATCCATATTACTAATAACTACATCAAATAATTGTATTTCATGATCAGTTTTTACTCCAGTTGCTTTATTATCCTTTATTAAGATCTCTCTTACAGCGGTTGAAAATTTAAACTCTACACCAATATCTTTAGCTAGTTTTAATAATGAAGCAGTAATACTAAACATGCCACCATCTGGATAAAAGGCTCCCTTTACAATTTCTACATGCGCAATAACATTTAATGTGGCTGGCGATAAATATGGACTAGAGCCATTGTATGTTGCGTAGCGGTTAAATATTTTTATTAATCTTGAATCTTTAAATGTCTTTTTATTTGCAGCATCCATACTACCAAAAGCACCTATCTTTCCAAAGTTTAAAATACCTTTTACTACTGACCAGGTAAAAAAACCTTTTAGTTTATGCAATGAATTTTTTAAGAAAACTTCATCTGTAAGATTGTAGATTTTTTCCGTTTTATCAAGATGTTTGATAATATCTTCTTTTCTATCTTTTGTTTTTTCAGCTAACTGCTCCGCAAATTTTTCTTTACCATGATAAGCATCTAAAGAACTTCCATCTTCAAAAAAATATTTGTAAACCGGGTCAAGTTGGGTGTAGTTAAAATGCTCCCGTGGGTTTTTACCCGATATTTTAAATAACTCATCAACATATTCTGGCATGGTAAAAACGGAAGGACCCATATCAAACCGATATCCATCTTTAGTTTCAGTTGATAATTTACCACCCGCAAACGAATTTGCTTCAAATACAGTTACCCGGTATCCTTTGTTGCGCATCCTAATGGCAGCTGCTAAACCCGATACGCCAGCACCAATAATAGCACAGGCTTTATATTTTTCTGTAATCATAATTTTTCTTAAACACAAAATTACTTGATTTCAGACATTTTTAATTTTAAAAAGAAGTGTAAAATGTAAATAAGGTTGTAAATAACCAAGGAGCAATTTAGCTATAATAAGTCCTGTTTTTATTCTAATACACAACACTTACATCCAGAATACCCTCTCCTAAATCTTCTTCGGTATATATATACAGGTTTTTTTGTGACAAACAAAGCTTTTTTTTTATACTTAAGATCATCTGGCGCATTAGTAGTAAAGGCTGCGGTTATCTAATTTTTCATTTTTAAAATTTTATATAGCCTTTAGGATTAATATACCTACTAGCGGTTCTTAATAAAACGATAAATTTGTAATATTATTATCATTATCCTTTTTATTATATTTTTAGCTATAGTCAGTTAATTAACTATATCCTACTTTTAATATAAAAAACGTAATGATTAAAAGGTTATCTTTTTATATATTAGTGTACATTATTTTACTTCAAATAATTCCTCCCATCTTGTAGTAAATCGCTTGCTTCTTAGTTCCTGACGCATTTTCCAGTTTCGTTTTGTGCCCGCCCTGGCAAATTTTAACACATCATCACGCATACTAAAATTTATATTATCAATTATTTTAATCAAATTTTTATTCTGCTCATTTGATGGAGCATTAAATAAATTAAACTGTACTGCATTGTCGGGCACTATACCACTAAGTACAACACCCGCTTTTAAATATTTACTACCTTTTCTATACAAATTATTTACTAGTGGCATGGCGTGTGTAATAAGCAAATTGGTAAGTGATGTGGCATATGGTAGTATTGTATACAATGAGCTGCTAACTGGCTTGTATTCGTACTTGCTGCTGTAATTGTTTGTTACTACAAAAATGCTAATAGTTTTTGCAGCACTATTTTGCCGACGTAATTTTTCTCCTGCCCTAGTAATATAGGTAGCTACCGCTTCTTTTAATTCATTTAAATCATAAACTGGTTTGCCGAACATACGGCTAGTGCATATCATTTTTTTTGTTTCCAACGATTTTTTCATTTCTATACAAGCCTCTCCACGTAATTCTTTTATAAGCCTTACACCAACAATACCACTCAAATTTTTTCTTGCCCACTCTTCACTTATATTTCGTAAATCCCAAGCAGTATTAATGTTGAATAATCTTAATTTTTTAGATCCCGCAGCACCTACTCCCCAAACATCTTCTACCGGTGTTTTTTGTAAGGCTTTCATCTGCTGTTCGATATTTTGTAATAGCATTACTCCCTTTGTGCCTATTTTATCTTTTTTGGCAAGTCGGTTAGCCACTTTAGATAATACCTTTGTTGGCGCAATTCCTATAGATACTGGGATACCCGTCCATAATTCTGTGGTGTGTTTTAAAAATAACGCATATTCATAAAGCTTATTTTCATCAATGCCGGTAAGGTCTAAAAAAGATTCATCAACCGAATATACTTCTACATGCGGCGAAAGAATGCGCAGGGTTTCCATTACTCGCCAGCTTAAGTCGCCATACAAATGATAATTACTTGAAAAAACAGTCACATTATTATTTTCAATTTCTTTTTTATTTTGATAATAAGGTCCTGCCATTTGTATGCCTAAGGCCTTGGCTTCATCTGTACGGGACACTATGCATCCATCGTTATTGCTTAATACAACAACGGGCTTGCCATGCAGCGAGGGCTTGAATAGCCTTTCGCAGGCAGCATAAAAACTATTGCAATCTACAAGGGCTTTCATTTTTTTCTTTTAATCTCGGGTCTAAAAGTCAGCGTAGTTCAATACGCCAGAATATTTTTTGTTTAAATAATTTATTTTTATTTTACCGAAAAAACTTTCTTTTTTTAATAATTCTGCAACTTTGGGAATCACTTGTTCTGCATTTAATGTTACTAATGCGGTATATGAGCAATCTACCCGTGTATAAAAAAATCATAATATTTTCCAGATTTCTATTTTTTGTGGTTCAAACAAGATGGATTCAAATTTTAAGGAGCGGCATGATTATTAAATTTTGAAAAAAATTAGCCCATAAATTTTATCACATAAGTAACCACGCCCCAAATCACTAGATCACTAAACTCGCTTACTTCAATGGACGCAATTTTCGTAGTTTCGGAAATAAGACGCATTTTGTTTATGCTTTTTTCTAACCGCCGTATCAGCATTTCTCCATCCACAACAGCAATTACAATTTTACCGTTTGTGGGTTTTATAGAGCGGTCTACAATTACAATATCACCATTATGTATGCAGGCGTTTATCATACTATTGCCACTTACGCGCATAAAATAGGTGGCTGGCTTATTTCGAATGAGCTGTTCATTTAGATCTATACCTCGCTCCATATAGTCATCGGCTGCAGCTACAAAGCCGGTGGCATTGGCTGTGGGTATATCTAATTGCTTAAACGCCTTGCTGCCAAGATACCCCGCCGCAAAAAACACTTCTACTTCCATAATTATAAATTTTATTGTAGCTTCAAAAGGGAAGTATTATTATTAACTAAATTAATTAGCAAATTAATACTAAATTAATTGGGAAACAAATTTTTCATTTCAAAATATATTAGTTATTACCTATTTCTACAGGTAGTACATTTTGCAGTTTTCTTTATACATTTCTGATCTTGATTTTCTCTAACATAATTATTCTAATTTTACTTGAATAAACTATCCTAATGGATTTAATTATTGATAAGATAAAAGACCTGTTTTTTTCTATTTCGAAACTAGAAATTATATCTATAGACAAACTACCCCAGTCTGGTAGCGAGCGAAATTATTATCGAATTAACACAGATGATAAAACATTTATTGCTACTTATGGTAAAAACCTGAAAGAAAACGAATCCTTTATTTATTTTTCTAATTATTTTAAAAAAAAGAATTTATCGGTACCTGAAATATTTTGCATCAATACTCAAAGAGATATTTATATACAGGAAGACTTGGGCGACATTTCTTTGTTAGATAAACTAGAAGAAGAAGGATTTACAACGGCTATGTATACATGCTATAAACTAAGTTTAACGCATTTGGCATTATTACAGGTTAAGGGGCACGTTGGATTAGATTATAGCCAATGTATTACCAATACCATATTTGGTAAGCAGGCTATTATGGCAGATTTGCTGTATTTTAAATATTATTTTTTAGATGTTTTACGCCAGCCATATGACAAACAGAAACTAATTGATGACTTTGAAACATTGAGCAATTATTTATCGCACACCGAGTATAAATATTTTATGTTCCGCGATTTTCAGAGTAGGAACATTATGGTTAAAGAAGATAACAGTATTCAGTTTATAGATTATCAGGGAGGGATGCAGGGGGCTCCTCAATATGACGTAGCTTCTTTGTTGTGGCAAGCAAAAGCTAACTTGCCTGATGATTGGAAAAATTCACTGCTAGAAGATTATATGGAGGCATTTGAAAAAGTACTGGAAGAACCTATTGATAAAAAAACTTTCCGCAGTCAGTATAATGGGTATGTACTAATACGATTATTACAGGTACTTGGCGCTTATGGGCTTCGTGGTTTATTTGAGCGTAAGGCACATTTTTTAACAAGCATACCATTAGCATTACAAAATTTAAAATGCTTCATTAATAATCAAACTATAGGTATTGCTGTTCCCGAATTTAAAAAGGTACTAGAATTTTGCATAAGCGATGCGGTAATAGCAGAATTTACGCCGGTACAAGCAGAAGTGGATACACCTTTGGTGGTTACTATAAATAGCTTCTCTTATATTAAAACAGGTTATCCGAAAGACAAAACTAAAAATGGTGGCGGCTTTGTTTTTGATATGAGAGGCATTTTAAATCCCGGAAGATTTTCTATGTATAAAAATTTATCAGGACTTGATAAGTCAGTAAAAGACTTTTTAGAACAGCAAACAAAAATGCCGGAATTTCTAAACAGCGTGTATAGTATTATTGATATTTCTGTTGAAGATTATATTAAACGTAATTTTGAAAGTCTGATGATAAATTTTGGTTGTACTGGTGGGCAGCATAGGAGTGTATTTGCTGCCGAAGCAATAGCAAGGCATTTACGAAATAAGTATAAAGTGAAAATAGAATTAATCCACACAAATAAAGAGAATTGGAAAACAATTTAAAAGCAATAATTTTTTCGGCAGGCTTGGGTACAAGATTTAAGCCATGGACGGATATTCATCCCAAAGCGCTAGCTATTGTAAGTGGTAAATCTTTATTGCAGCACAATATTGAATACCTGCAGCAATATGGAATTAAAGATGTGATAGTTAACGTGCATCATTTTTCAAATCAAATAATTGAAGCCGTTAAAAATAATAATGGATGGGGGAGTAATATAATTATTAGTGACGAAAGTAACGAAGTATTAGAAACTGGTGGTGGATTAGTAAATGCCAGGCATTTGTTTAAAAATAATCAACTTTTTTTTTCTTTAAATGTAGATATTCTTACTAATTTAGATTTGAATAAATTAATGGCTTTTCATCAGCAGCATAAACCATTAATAAGCTTAGGCGTTACAAATAGAAAATCATCAAGGGTATTATTATTTGATGCAGATAGTCGTTTATGTGGCTGGAGAAATTTACAAACTGGCGAAGAAAAAATTTCAATAAAAAAGGATTACCTTATTCAAAAGGCTTATAGTTGTGTTGTGATATACGAGCCACAAATATTTTCTTTAATAAAACAAACTGGAAAATTTTCTATTATAGATAGCTATCTCGATTTAGCTGCCAAACACGTTATTCTTGGTTACGATCATAGTTTGGATAAATTTGTTGACGTAGGCAAACCTGATTCTATCGTTATGGCCGAAAAATTATTTCCAAAATAAAGCCTCTTTTTAAAAGAGGCTTTATTTATATTGTTATTTTATTTTTTCTCAAATAGGTCTTTTTTGTCCACCACTTTTACTTTTTTACCTACCTTCAGTTTTTTGCTAACTACATCATAAGGACCAGTAACAACCATATCTCCTTCTTTTAATCCTTCTGTAACTTCTATATTGTTTATATCTTGAATATCTGTTTTTACTTTCACTTTGGTCACCTTACCTTCTTTATCAATTATAAAAACCACAACTTCTAATTCATCAACCAGCGATGTGGCAGGCGTGTCAGTAGATTCATCTACTTTCTTTATATCTACTGTTCCAGAACTATCATTAACATCACGTGTGGTAACGGCATTAATAGGTACACTTAATACATTAGCATGTGTTTTAGTTTCTATATCTGCATTGGCGCTCATACCAGGTCTAAATGGGAAAAACCCTTTTCCTAAAAGATCTTTATAACTTTCGGGTAATAACCGAATAAATACTTTGTATTGGGTTACATCATTTGAGGTATTGGCCAATGCATTTATTGATGCAGCTCCATTATTACTGCTGGCAATTTGTGTAACAATTCCTTTAAATTTACGATCGCTGTATGCATCTACCTCTATCAAAGCACTGTCGCCAAGTTTTACTTTTGGTATATCGTTTTCACCCACATCAACCCGTATTTCAATTTTTGACATATCAGCTATCCGTAACATTTCGGTGCCTACATTAAAGCTATTACCCGCAACCTTTTCGCCTTTTTTTACATTAAGTAAACTAACTACGCCATCCATTGGTGCCACAATAGCTGTACGGCCAAGGTCTGTATTTGCTTTAGCTAGATTTTGTCTTGCGCTTTGTACACTCGCTTGCCCGCCCCTAATACCTTGCAGCGCCGCGTTATAATTTGCTTTGCTGCTTTTTAAATTTGATTCGGCCACATTAAATTCATTTCTACTTATTACTCTATCATCAAATAACTTCTTTTGCATATCATAGGTCCGTTGTGCCTGTTCTTGCTGTGCTTTTAGCGCATTAATAGAAGCCTGAGCATTAGCAACCTGTGCCTGACTTTGCTCTACGCCGCTAGCTGCTTGGTTACGTTGTATATTATAAATATCAGCGTATATACGTGCTAGTATCTGTCCCTTTTTTACAGTATCGCCTTCTTGCACAGTTAGTTCAGTAATTTCGCCACTTATATCTGGACTTATTTTAACCTCCACCTCTGGATAAATTTTTCCGCTTGCATTTACAATTTCTGTAATGGTGCGTTTTTGTACTTTTGCAGCAGTTACTTTTAATTCTTCATTTTTTTTAAATGTGCCGGTTTTTGATAATACCATCAACACGACAATCAATACCCCCAGGCATATTAAAATCCATTTAAGCGATTTACTCATAATAATATTAGCCTCCGCTATCTTTTTTGAAGAGAGAAAGATAGTGAAGATTTTTTAGGTGATGGTATAAAATATTTTTGTTTCCAGTATTTAATCTTTATTAAACATATTAATCGTAGTATTTGCAACATCAGTCATACTTTTGCTTTATTTGTAACACAATCTCTACTGCAATTTATAAATTAGTACCTCAGCCATTTATACAAGGCTAGATTTCTTATAATTTCAATCCTTGCCCCTTATAAAATTCTAGCACTTTCATTTTAAAAACATAGTCAAATTGGTTAAGGACGTTTTCTAGTCTTGCCCTAAATAAATTATTTTGATTAGTAATTAATTCAAAAGTTGACAGCATACCTACTTCATATCTTTTTTGTGCAAAGTCAAAAGTGCGCTCAAAAATTCCTAAACTTTTTTTACCTGCATTAAATTTTTCTAAAGCGATAAGCGCAGCGTTATATGCTTGGTAAATATCTTGTTTTAGTTTTTGGTTGTCAGCCGCTTTTTGCAACTGCTGACTTATGATGGTAATCTTAGTTCTTTGATAATTAGTTTGCATGTTATATCCGTTAAAGATAGGTACGCTAATACCCAAGCCCACCGACTGTCTTAAATTTTTATTTAACTGAGGCAGAAAAGCGGTTTTGCCATAGGTATAATTAGTAAAAGGCTGCAAGGGAAATACATTATAGTCAATACCATTTACTTTTACCGAGCCAAACGGAGCATTAATTAGTGTTGATCCAACAATAGACTGAGCGCGGCTATTAAAACCGCTTCCTAAATTCCCAAATACGGAGATGGCTGGGTATAAATTGCCTTTTGCAACGGCAGATGTTTTTTGTGCGGCTTTTATTTTAAAGTCATTTACTTTTTGTTGGGGCATATTGACCATAGCCAAAGTATAAACAGCATCAGGTTGCAAGTCTGTAATTTTTTCTATGGGTATTTTTTCTACAGGGGGTGTTTCTATTTGAAAAGAATCGGCCGCATCAATAGCCATCAAACTTTTTAAATTTAAAACGCTTTGAGCAATATTACCTCTAGCAGAAATTATTATAGAGCTATCTCTTGCCACCTGTGCTTCTAGTTCTGCTGCATTTAATTCGGGCAAGGCACCAGCATCAACTATTTTTCTTGTATTGCTTAATTGTGCTTGTGACTGCTGTAGTTGGATGCCCGCAATTTTTCCTTGTTCTATAGCAAGTAATATTTGTAAATAAGCATTGGCAACACTTAGAGCAATATCATTTTTTAATTTATCGGTATTTGCTTTAGCTGCTTTTAGCTCCCATTGATTAGCTTCAATAGCATTTCGTTTGCTGAACCAATTAAAAATTTCGGCACTAGTTTGTAATTGCATATTGGTCGATAAATAACTTTGTGTAATAAGACTAAAACTAGTAGGATCCTGATTACGACCACTGCTATAACTCGTACTACCGCTAAAACTTAAACTAGGGAATTGACCAAGTTTACTCTGTTTATATTGCAAGGCAGCCGTTTTACTTTGGAGGTCAATTTGTTTTACAGCAATATTATTAGCCATAGCATATTCTAAACACTTTAGCAAACTCCATTTCTCCTGGGCGTGCACAGATATAGAGATGGTTAAAATAGCGAAAAGAGTTAAAAATTTATAATGCATAATGCAAAAATAGCTTATAAACTTAAATTTTTTATATCAATTTACACAAGTGGTATTACTAATCTTTTTTAAGTAAAAAATAACTGTATTCATATTTATTCAGTATGGCAATTTTGCCTAATTAAAGGCCTTAAAAAGAATAAAAGAAGCGGATAAATAGACAATGGCAAGGAGTATTATTGCTAACCTTATTTTCAGAAAAAACATTTTTTAGTGTTGTTTCCCCTTTTTTATTAAAAAGAGGAAATTAGTTTTGTGTTAATAGAAACACATAATCCTTAAAAGCATTGGATTCTAAAATAATAACTCTGGTTTTAATTTAAATGCGCATTTTATTTTAATAAAATATAACTCCTAATAAATAATACTTACAAATGTAAATCATGAAAACTTTTTTTTCGTCGTTATTGTTTTTATTTTTAACTATTATTTTTTTCTGCTTGTGGAAAAATCTGTCGAAATATTTCTTCCAATTTAGATCGAGTTGACCTACTTTTTACTCAAATTAAATCCGACTCGTCTTATAAGGAGTATTATTATTTATTAATCTCAACATCTGAAATTAATATGATTAACTCAAAAAGGAGTGGTAAAGCAGATACTGCTCTATTAAATAATCTAACATTGTCTTGGGAGGAAAAGTATGAAAAATTAAATTACTCAAGTTACACCACAGTAGAAAATAATGCTATGAAAATGTATCAATTACATATTTTGTTATCGAAAAAATATCCTGAATTTAAAAATTTATCAGAAAGGGAGACTAAAAAACTTATTTTTTAATAAGTAAAAAGTATTTTCGTAAATTAATATTACAATAAGTAAACATCAAATTAATAAAAGTATTAAAAATATTTTTATCGCTTGCATTAAGCTAATAGGTCCTATAAAGCGATATTTAACAGAAAAATAAATATTAAGTAACTCTTGCTAAACGAAAATACTTACCTAAAAGTTTATTTCTTTTTATGCTGATTCATCTATAGACACTCTATTAAATGTGCAAGCGAATGACTTTACAATTGAATATATTGAAACAATTTTTCTGCAATTCACATTTCAAATGGCACATTAACTATTTCGAAATATGGAGTTTGTGCCTATGCTTTTACGGCAATAGGACAAATGCATTTCCTTTTATATAATATAACTTTGTAACATGTATATTAGGTAATGGTATAAGAATAATCTATGCATTAAATTATAATTAATACACGACTAATTTATCAAAAGCTTGATTTAAGTCTTTAATAATATAGTCTGCATCTTCAAGCCCCACATATAATCTAAGCATCCGGTGTTCTTTATTTGTGGCATTAAAATCGGGGGGGTGTATAGAAGAACATTTGGGTATGATTAAACTTTCGTGACCCCCCCAGCTTACGGCCATAAAAATATGTTTTAAGCTTTCGCAGAATTTTTCAATTTCATAAATAGTCGTTGCCTGTATTATAAAAGTTAATAGCCCGCAAGCGCTCTGCATTTGTGCTTTTGCTAATTCGTATTGTGGAAACTTGTTGTCAAATGGAAAAATTAACGACTCTACTTTTTGATGATTATTTAAATATTCAACCACTTTTTTGGTTGATGCAGTAATTCGATCCAATCGCGCAGGTAAAGTTCTTAAACCCCTTATCAATAACCAAGCATTAAAAGGAGATATACCACTGCCAACGGTCATAAACTCGCTATTAAAAATTTTTTCCATCATTTTGGTGCTGCCGCTTAACACGCCACCTAATGTATCACTGTGACCGCTGATGTATTTAGTGGCCGTTTGCATAGCAATATCAATACCCATTTCAATTGGTTTTTGAAATAAGGGCGTACAATAACTATTGTCGATAATGGTGGTGATGTTTTCAGATTTTGCTAGCTCTGCAACTGCTTTTAAATCCTGTAATGCATAATCCCAGCTATTCGGACTTTCTAAATAAATTACAGTTGTATTGGGTAATATAGCTCGTTCAAAATTTTCAATTTGTGTTCCATCAATATAGCTAGTAGTTACGCCAAACCTGGGTAAAATATTGTCGAACATTTTTTGTGCCCAAGTATAAGGTTTATTAACCGATACAATATGATCACCAGCTTTTACATTCGCTAGTACGGCAACAAAAATGGCAGCAGCCCCACTATTAAAAACAAGGCAATCTTCTGCACCATCTAGTGCGGCTAATTTTTTTCGTAAAATATCTACTGTAGGGTTTTTACCCCGGCTGTATAAATACGTGGAGTATTCATCTGCAAAAGCTTTGCGCATGTCGCCCACAGTATTAAAAATAAAATTACTTGTTTGCATAATGGGCGGAGAAACAGCATTGAAATAATTTTCTCGTTCTTCGGCAAACTCATTTAAGATATAGGAAATATCCATTAGTCTAATTTTTTAGTAAATATTTTGGCAATAAAATAGATGGCAATAAATACAATCATCACTATTAACCCTGTTAAAGCAGCATAATCATTTTTTTTATAATCAAAAACTATACTAATGGCTACAAATGTATAAGCCGCAATAAAAATCAAGGGTAATAAGGGATATAATTTCATTTTATAAATACCAGTGTTATCCAAATGCTTTGTTCGCTTTCGCAACACAAAAATAGTAGCTGCAGAAAGTACCATACCAAAGCAGTCTAAGAAAATAGTAAAACTTAGTATTTTATCAAAGCTTTCGGCCCAAAAAACAATTAAAGCACACAGGGAAGCAAATACGCTCAAGGATGTAAAGAGTACATCTGTTTTTATATTTCTTTTCCGAAATACTTCGGGTAAAATTTTATCTTCACTCATAGCTTGCATTACCCTAGGGTTACTCATGAGCAATACATTAACATAAGCCAATACCGATAAAAATAAAAATACGGATAATATTTTTCCAGCGGCATCTCCAAATACATGATTAGCCATTATTGCGGCTATATTTTTTGCTTCTTTTAAATTTTCGAAACCAATTACCTGTACATATGCATAATTAATAGTGAGGTAAATAGTAATAATAATAAAGATGCCGATAAAAATACCCCTTGGAATATTTTTTGTTGGATTTGTTACCTCGCCACCAAAATTAATTGTTTGCTGATAGCCACCATAGGTAAAGGATACTGCAATAAGACCAATGCCAAAAGCTTTTAGGTATTCAGTAAATGTTGGGTTAACTATTTGGGGGGTAGAAATTATGGCCGCAGGATATGATGAAAAAAATAATGGTGTAATTAGTAAAAGAATCATCAAAATTTTAATGAGCATAAGTATATTTTGTGTTCTTGCACTCATTTTTAAGCCAAGTAAATTAACGCCATAAAAAATTATAATAGCGCTAATGGCAATAATAATTTGTAAGTTTTGTGTATCTGCCGAATTGGGTAATATTACTTTTGTAATATACTCGGCACCTATTAAAGCTACTCCTGCTAAAGAGGCAGCATTAGAAATTAAAATAATACAATTAACCGCAAAGGCGATAGAGGGGTGATATGCATAAGAGAATATTTTATAATAACCACCTGTAACAGGAAACCGGCTACCAATTTCGGCATATGTGAGCGCGCCACATAATGCAACCAGGCCACCTGCAATCCAAGCGCCATAAAATATGGCCGGGCTAGGAACTGCCGCCGCAACATTTGCTGGGGTACGAAAAATCCCCATACCAATTACGAGACTCACCATTATCATAGTGAAATCAAATAGATTTAGTTTTTTAGATGTTGTTTGCATACCGAAAAGATACTAAAAGCTATGAATAATTATTCTTTTTTAAGAAAATTTATTGTGCTCAACATTTACTGCGCTCAAGATTTGGCTACTACATAACCGATTTTAAAAATAATATAGAATTGCAAGTTGCAGTAGAAAATATTTTTGAGAAAAAATATCGTGAGCATATCGATTTGGAGAATATTTATATACAGTTTAAAAATTACCTTCAATAATTACAATTTTGAAATTTTAAAATAAAACTTCTTTAGTATTAATTATAGTAGTACTTTTTTCTTGTGCAGAAAATAAACAACAAAAAAAGCATAAGTAGTTGTACATAAAATATACTCAATCCCTGTAAGTCCCAATCCTATAATTACTGAGGTTGCATATTAAACAAAAACTGATTTAATTTGTGGCATGTCAGTTACTGCTAGAGTAAATGAAATCATTCAATACAAAAAAAATTTATAGGTTTTGAGCAGTTGAATGTAAAGCCTAGTTTGAAAAAGCTCCGGGTTTGTACATTACAGTGTGTAAGTAAACTATAAGGTACTTTTATTACATTTTTTTAGTGTACAAATTGCTTGGCATTGTATGATTTTTTATTTTTAAACCTTCACCAAAATATTTATTTTTTAATTATAATTCCTTATCCATACATTTGTAATGTATTTGGTTTCCCATCTCGATAACAATCGATACGGAATTAAAAGGGAATCACGTTAAATGCGTGAGCTATCCCCGTAGCTGTAAAGGCGGCCTCTCCTAACTTCTTCGAGGTAAGGAACAAAGGGGCTAAAAACTTCAAACCACTGTTCTATAAATTAGAATGGGAAGGTAAAAGCCTAAGCCAGAAGACCTGCCTAATGCATTAACAATCATTCAAAGCTTTCGGGCGAAAGGCAGGAAATGTAATGGCTCTAGTAGCTTTTATATCTCTATATTTTTCCAGGGAGCAGTCACAAAAAAAATTTTTCAAAAATGGAAAAGAAATTTTTTATTGTGGCTGCTGTATTACTCAGCAGTCATCTGTATGCACAAAAAGACAGTACCAAAAATTTAGATGAAGTTGTAGTTACTGCTACAAAATTTCCCATTAAACAATCCTTAACCGGAAAAGTGGTTACAGTAATTGATCAGCAGCAACTGCAAGGCAACAGCGGCAAATCGTTAACTGAATTATTGAACACACAAACTGGAATCATTGTTAATGGCAGCAGCAATGTGTTAGGCACCAATCAGGATGTGTATGCACGTGGAGCCGCTGCCGGCAAAACTTTGATCCTGTTGGATGGCGTTCCGGTTTATGATGCATCCGGCATCAGCGGAGCTTTTGACCTGAACATGATAAGCGTTGACCAGGTAGAAAGAGTTGAGATTTTAAAAGGCAGCCAGTCTACTTTATATGGCAGTGATGCCATTGCAGGGGTTATCAATATCATCAGTAAAAAAGGTGATGAAAAAAAAATAAATGCAACGGCAAAACTTGCTGGAGGAAGTTATAATACCTTTAAAGGGGGAGTTGGTTTAAATGGCACTGTTAAGAATACCAATTACAATATACAGTATACTAAACTATACAGCAAAGGATTTTCTGCAGCACAGCATCAGAATGGTGTCAATGATTTTGATAAAGACGGATTTGATGAAAATGCTTTCAGGGCAAACATCAACCAAAAAATAAATAATAAGTTTTCAATCCGGGCAAATGCTCAGTTCAGTAGTTACAAAACTGATGCAGATGAAGGACCCTCTAAGGATGATGTTGATTATGTTATAAAAAATAAAAATGCTTTTGCTGGTATTGGGGCTGATTATACTATTGGCAAAAGTATTTTGCATTTCAATTATAATTATAATACAACCAACAGGTTTTATCTGAATGACTCTTCAATTAAACAGGGATTCTCTTATTACAGCAAAGGAGCGTATACCGGCAAATCGCATTTTGCTGAATTGTACAGCAATATTGCTGTAACAAAAAATATTGATGTCTTGGTTGGTGCCGATTATCGTAATCAACTATCTGATCAAAGCTATTCATCTGTAAGTATATATGGTCCATATAGTTCTCCAATTTTAAACGATGACAGCACAAAAGTGAATCAGTTTGGCGCTTATACTTCGATAGTAGTTAAAGACATAAAGGGGTTTAATGTTGAGCTTGGTGGCCGCTACAATAATTTTAATAAGTATGACAATGTGTTTACTTTTTCATTTAATCCCTCGTATGTCATCAATAATTCAATAAAGATATTTGGTAACATCAGCTCAGGGTTTAAAGCACCTTCTTTATACCAGGTGTATTCTGATTACAGGATTCCTGCTGGTGAACTTAGCCCTGAAAAATCTTTAAGTTTTGAAGGCGGTGTTCAATACTATAAAAATAATGTTAACCTGCGGGTAGTTTATTTCAGCAGAAATATTACTGATAATATTGTTTTTGTAAACAGCAATAATCCGCCTTACGGATATTATGCCAATGCCGATAAACAGAAAGACAAAGGTCTGGAGTTGGAAGCTAGCATTGATTTTGGCAAAGTAACATTGAATGCCAATTATGTTAACCTGGATGGAAAAATTAAAACTAGGTCAGGAGTAAAAGACACTTCATTCTTTAACTTGTATCGCCGGCCAAGACAAACTATTAATTTAAATGTAGGTATTGAGCTTTGTAAAAAATGGAATATGAATATAAGTGTCCAGAGTATTGGAAAACGATATGAAGCCCTTTACAATGCTGCTCCTAATGAGATGCCTGCATACTATGTCTGGAATCTGTATTCAACATACAGCATCACCCAAAACATAAAAACATTTATTGATCTTAAAAATATCACTGATGAAAAATATTCGGAAGTAAGAGGATACAACAGCCGACGCTTTAATTTTATAGCAGGTGTTAATTTAAGTTTTTAATTTTTTAGCTGAGAAGTAAGAATATGTAAATTAAATTTATCGTTTATCATTAATTTCTTACCGGCTTTCTGGCAAATTTAAATTCCATTAAAATGAGCAGCCACGAAGAAAAAAATTGTTCCCGCTGCAATAATGCATTTGAATGCAAGGCCGTAAGCATTATGCAATGCCAGTGCAGTAACATACAGCTATCATTAGAGGAAAGGGTGTATGTAGAATCAAAATTTAAAAATTGTCTTTGTATTAATTGCCTGCGTGCCTTACAGCATGAATATGTTTTCTTTAAAGAAAAAGATATTTTTAAATAAAAGCATCTGCCACGCTTTGTTTTTTGCTGATTATCTTTGCAAAACTAAAACAGAAGCTTATGACATTTGGGAATGTGGCTATTAAAGAAATTATCACGATAAGCTTTACTTTATTTGCTGTAATTGATATGGTGGGCAATATTCCGGTTCTTGCTTCACTGCGTGCAAAAATGGGTGGAGAGATTCGGTCGGTGCAGGCCACGGTCGCTTCGGGTGGGCTTATGATACTTTTTCTCTTTATCGGCCAGCAGTTCTTAAATATATTGGGTTTGGATGTGCAGTCGTTTGCAGTGGCAGGCAGTATTGTAATATTTATAATTGGTCTGGAGATGGTATTGGGTATCGAATTTTTTAAATCGGATGGCAACCCCAAAACCGGTAGTGTAGTACCCATTGCTTTTCCGTTAATAGCTGGTTCTGGCACCCTTACTACCATTATGAGCTTAAAAGCCAATTATTTTGATGTTAACATATTCATTGGGATACTCATCAATTGTGTAGTAATATATTTAGTCCTCAAATCTTTAAAGTGGATAGAGGGGGTTTTAGGCTCCAATGGCATGACGGTGATTAGAAAATTTTTTGGTGTAATATTACTGGCAATAGCAGTAAAAATATTTGGTAGTAATTTTTCGCATTTGGTTAAGTAAGATATAATTGGCCTTGTAGTACAATGGATAGTATAAGAGTTTCCGAAGCTCCAGATCCAAGTTCGATTCTTGGCAAAGCCACCCAGTGAGAATTTTGGTCAATCTGAGAAGGTTGACCACTTTTATTTTCCGCTGAAATCTACGACAGAAAAGAGATTACGGCGAATAGACTATTGACTCTTGGAGTTCGAAGGGTGTTATTTTCCTTATTATACAACATCCCGTTGGGGTATATCAAATATTGCAAACGTTGCTTATCACTATAATCGCTTGAAACCCACAGCTGACTGGCTTTTTTAGAGATTGTTATCCCTTTTTTTAAAGCTAATCAGCTATGCAGGCCTCAGCCCGAAAGAATATAGCAGCGGCAGCAGCATAAGAGGTAAGGTGCATATTGTTTAGCTTTTTTTTAACGGATTTCAAATATTTTAAAAAAATTAGGTTTTTGGTAAGAAATGACAAGGGGGTGTTTTCATGACACAGAAATTTAAGCGTTAATTATTCCATATAACCGGGAAATATTCCTTTTGCTGTTATAACCGTGCCTACTGAACCAACCAAAGCGCTTTCTGACGTAAGTCCTAAAAAATTACGAATTGAATATGTTGAGTTTAATCCGGTACAATGAGCTCCCACAAAGTACTTAACTCCTGCTTCTCGCATTTTTTTCGCAGTCCATTCTAACTTATCATTATTAAGTTTTAACAAATGAAAACCTCCAATTATTTTATAAATTGGTCTACCTGGAATAATCTTTTGTACGTAATCAAGTGTATTAGCAAGTCCTGCGTGACCACATCCACTTATTAAAACAATACCATTTTCAGTATCAAAAAATAAAGATTGGTCTTCGGGTATAACATCCTCTACTAGATTTCCTTTACTGTCAATCATTTTACTTACACCACTCCAGTTTTTTTCATCGTATTTTCTTGGAACTTGTCCAGTTGTCCACAAACCAGGTATTAGTTGTGTTGGATTTTTATGACTAATAAATTTAATTCCTAAATTTTCAAGAGTATTCTTATTACTTAAAATATAATTATCATCAACTTCTGAATTAGGTCTTGAATAAAAAATCCCCTCACCTACATGTGCATTTTTAAAGGAGTTGGGATATTCCTTTTTTAATGTTATAAGACCTCCTGTATGGTCTTTATGATTGTGACTTAAATAAATATTATCAATATTATCAAGATTGATATTTAATTCTTTTGCATTCTGAAGAACTGTATTTTCTTTTGAACCGGCATCAAATAAAATCATTTTCCCGTCAGCTTCAATCAATGCTGAAAATCCCCACTCGCCTATATGAGAATCAGAAAGCATTGTGGAAAGTATAGTGATTTTAAAATCCTTTATTTTGGGATTTTGTCCAAAAGAAATCATTGGGAGAAATAGTAATGCGATGATTAGATGTTTCATTTGTTTAAATATTTATACAATTAGTGAGTATCTTTTTTGGATAATATCTCTAAGAGTTCATTATTAAATTCTTTGAAAATTTTAATTTTTTTATTGTAATCTAATAATCTAGCTTCAATTATATTTATTTGTATAATTAAATTCTCATCAAGTAATTTATCTCGAATTAATTTAACGTTAAAATAAAATCTTTTATAATTGGATTTTGATACATCAGTATTAAGACTATCTAAAATATGATTAAAATAAAAGTTTCTTATTGGAAGATGTTCTTGAAATAACAATGCAGTTGTATTATCTACTCCTTCTCCATTAGC
>Ga0208942_1000067_pt1 | contig 47212 bp, 55 predicted proteins | sample GreLakmeSU08MSRF_FD_187704 | JGI IMG/M metagenome (GOLD analysis project Ga0208942, IMG submission 187704) | Freshwater lentic microbial communities from great Laurentian Lakes, MI, USA - Great Lakes metaG SU08MSRF (SPAdes) | ecosystem: Environmental > Aquatic > Freshwater > Lake | place: Great... | reverse complement strand
CATGACCCATAATTTGTACAGCAGTTAATTTTGATCGCATTTGTGTAGATACTAACACACAAGCTTAATCTGTAGTACTTTGTGATCAAGAACAATTGTCAGAAGAAAATACTATTACAAGTTATTTAGATAGAAAAGTATCCCAATATTACAGACACAATATACTAATGTTATCAGAATCAGTAAAACTCGCTGATGCATGCACCGTATTAAAAAAGAAAGATGTTGATGAAATTATTGTTGTAGATGATGCATACAATCCAGTTGGAATAGTTACAGATGAAGATATTTTAATAAAATTGGGAGAGTCTTTTGTAAATCCATTTAAAACAAATTTGGCAGACATTATGATATTTCCTTTAATTTCAATCAAAAAAGAACAAACTCTATCAAACGCACTAGAGATAATGCGTGAAAACAAAATTAGAAAATTAGCAGTAATGTCAGATAGCAATCTAGTTGTAGGAATGATTTATTTGGACACGATAGTGAATCTTGTAAAAAAATCAATGGTCAAACAACAAAAAGAATCTACATTGTGGGGCGTCATTTGGAATCTTGGTGTTGTATTACAATTTACAGGTGTGTTGATGTTCATTCCAGGAATTGTTGCAACGTTACTAAATGAACCACTAGTTGCAACGGGAATATATCTAATGTCAGTGTTGCTCATAGTTTCAGGTTTTTTCATGAATTCTTATGGTGAAAAACAACCAATCACATTAAGAGGTACTGCAATTCTTGTGTTTTCAAGTTTCATAATTTTGGTATTATTTGGCATGATACCTCATTTTTTTGTAATACAATTTGATTCAAGTGATCCTTTAGAATTATTTGCAAATGTGTTTTTTGAAAGTTCATCAGGATTTTCAACTGCAGGATATTCACTACTACCAAATCCAGAAGAGTTGCCAAAAAGTTTTATTTTTTATCGTGGATATGCCCAATTTGTTGGAGGATTAAGCTTTATCTATTTGATTGTAACTGCATTTTATTCAGAAAAGCGAATCAACGTAATGAAAGGATTCTTTACAGGAAATGTTCCACGTCTTAAAGAATTATTTGCAATAATTACAATTATCTTTTCTATTTATGCGATAGTCATTGCACTGCTTTTATTTTATTTTAGCGGAGGAGACATATTAGTTGATTTTGCCATAGCATTTAGTTCAGTCTCTACTGGAGGTGTTAGTCCAGATTCTAAAATGTTTCAAGAAATGACAACACCGGAATATGTGGTGATAATTGGCGGGATGATATTAGGTGCACTTCCATTTGGGTTTCATTATGCATTTGTTAAAACAAAATTTCTTTCAATTAGTTTGACAAAAGAAGTCACAACATATTTTTGCATCTTAATTGTATTTTGTATTGTATTCGTATTCTCAATGGATGCCAATTGGTATGACAGTGTATTTAATATGATTTCAGCTAGTACCACCACAGGATTTAGTGCAGCAACTATGAATAATTTGAACCCAGTAGCATTTACGGTAATAATTATGGCTATGATATTGGGCGGATGTGGATTCTCTACAGCGGGAGGAATAAAAATTTTGAGACTAAAGCAATTAGTTAAAGTAAGATATATCTTTAATACAAAATTTGCAAACATATCAGAATCAGATAGAAAAGACATCATATCTGCAATCATAATATTGGCACCGTTATTAGTTGCGCCATTATTAATTGCAGCATATATGACATCTATTGGGTATGACTTTCAAAATGCTTTTTTTGATGGTGTCTCTGCAATAACAAATACAGGACACAGTGCAGGAACAATCAGTTTTGCACTTGATCCATTCATAACAATTGTTTTTGGAATTATGATGATTCTTGGAAAGGCTGAAGTGATTTTACTTGCATATATTTTGGTTCCAAAACTTATGAAATAATTTAGTTTAACAGATAAAATAAAAAATACATTCTACATGTTATTTTACATGTAATCAAGATTATTTTTATAAATAAAATATCAAATTTAACATATTTTGCTTTATTAATTTAAAAAAATAAAAGAAAAACTAAAACTTTGTAAAACGAGCACGTTCTAGATCTCGATCGTCTTTAGATTCTTTTTTCCATGCTTTATAATGCTCCTTACATAGAACAGATTTTTTACCTACAGAACTAACACGTAATCCCGCAGCTTCTACTTTGGCAGTATTTAACGAGCGGGCGCCTTCTTTTTCACAGCCCTCAACATTACACCTTGCACCTTTTGAAATTATACCCATACATATCACTAAACAAGATGTTATTTATATTTGAAAAAAAATTAGCTAAAAGAGTATCTTTTTTGATCTAGAACAACCTTGCAAAAATTGATTAAATTCTAGGATACATCGTTTATAAGAGGATTATTTTTTTCTTTGATTATGGGTGGAACAAAGAAAATAACAGCAGCAAAACAAGATAAAACCCAATCAGCAAAAGATGGTAAAGATACAAAAAAAGGCAATAAAGGCAAGGGAGAAGTAGGACCACGTAAGGCAGAAATCACAGTAATGGTAAACGAAAAAGAAGGACTAAAAATAATTCAAAGCTCCAAAGTTGTAACATGTCATGACCTTGCAAGACAAACAGGTGTAAAGATTTCAGCTGCAAATAAATTTTTAATAGAATTAACAAAGAAAGGATTGGTCAAACGTGTTGGCGGTTATAGTGGTCATCGCATTTATCAAGCAGTTTCTTCATAAAAACAAAAAACATCCCCAGATTTCAAATCTTTTAGTTCATTAATGTTTTCCATTATTTTACCAATAGGTGTCATTATTTTTCCAGGTGTTGCATCTTCAATAAAAAAACAAATGGCTCCAGCTGAGGATAAAAATGCAATGTCGCCTTTTTTGAATTCTTTTGTAGATTTTTCAATACCGGAATCGACACTAGTTTCAAAATAAGCTATATTTTTTCCAAGATAGTGAACATGTCCTTCCAATGGCAAAGATCTCATTATTGTTCCAACTGTTTTTGGAGACAAATGCCGTTTTAGATCACATCGGATCTTTATTTTTCCTTTAATTTCCAAGATTATCTGTTTTCGTGAGACTGATGGAGAACTCAATTCGCATTTAACAATTATTGGATTATATAACGCTTTAATAAAAATTGTTTACTTGTCTGATCCTAATGAAGTTGAAGTAGTTGTAGATGAGCCAGAAGAAATTTTTGAAGCTCCAGAAACAGAAGAAATTTTTGATGTAGATATTGAAGTTAATACAGGATTAAACAAAGCATTAGACACTTATCGTAAATTAATTGAGAAAAATGAGGGCGGGGAATCATTAAATGAAAAGCAACAAGATGCACTTGAAAAAAGAATCAAGGAAATTGAGGCACGAGAAGTTGTAGATACAATTGAAATTCACGAGCCAATTGAGATTCCATGTGAAAAAGGTAAAATCACAATAGGTCCACCGACATTAACTAGATTTGAAAAAGCCAGAATTATGGGGGCAAGAGCATTACAATTATCTTTAGGAGCACCTCCATTTATTGAAATTCCAAAAACTGCAAGAATATCACTAGATATAGCAATGGAGGAATTGGAACAACGTGTAATTCCAATTACAATTAGAAGAGTTTTTCCAAATGGAGATTATCAAAATATACCAATAGATTATTTTGACTAGTGAACCAATCGTCGATAAAACTTAATAGAACAAAAAATCGCAAAATAATGATAATGCTCATGGAAGAGATTCAAAAAAATCAAGATACGGTAAACAAATCACAGGACACCGTAATTTACATTCGATATGATCCAGTTATGACTATGGCAATTGATTTACTACCAATATTAGGAAATAAAAAAAAAGTAATTCTTAGAGCAGTTGGAAATTCAATTCCAAATGCAGTCGCAGTTGCAAACATAATTACAGAAAAAATGTTACATGGAAATTCCAAAGTAGAAAAAATAACACTAGATACAGAAGCTGCTGCCGGAATTGGAAGTATGACCTCAAATATAGAAATTATTCTAATTAAAACCTAGTATACGCTTCCAGGACCTTTTAAAAGCATATTTTCACATTCTTTGCAAACTTTTTCATCTATATTTGATTCAAGATTATGATGAATTTCACAAATTAGCAAACTAGATTTAATATAATTACACAACCCAATAAATTTTGAAAGACTTGATGGAGTGTAAGCCAAGTCAGATGAGAGATGATCAGTTAGTTCGTTGATTAGAATGGCAACTTGTTTTTCAGCTAAAAGTTTTGCAATCAAAGATGGATCTCCACGCGTTCCACGAATATAGTTACTAATTGCAGCCTGTGTCACACCCAACATTTTTGAGATTTCATCTTCACGAATACCGTGATCTTCAGCTAATTTTTTAGCAAGAATAGCCCTTAATGCAGGAATCAAACTTTTTGATTCAATTTCTGCTGGTAGTAACATAAGTCACAAAGTTTGAGTAAGGGATTTAAAGTTTGCAATAAAGAAAAAAATTCCATAAAAAAAGAGTCTGAAATTCATTAGGCTAACCTATTTTAGTTTCAAAAAAAGAATGTAAATGATGGAAAGTATTTCCGAAAAATTATTCAAGTTGTTAAAAGATTCGTGTGAGTCATGCGTATCTGAGACATTGGCGCTATCAGGTGGATTAGATAGTACAATCATAGCATATTTTCTCAAAGAACGAAAAATGAACAATGTTGCAATTATAGCAAAAGACTTTGTTGCAAATGATCTCACATATTGTCAAAGAGTTTCAAATGAATTTAATATCAAATTAACAATAAATCAAACAAGTACTACAGACATACTTGGTGCAATAGAGGAAACAATAAAAATTCTAAAAAACTTTAACGATATTGAAATTAGAAATAATATTGTCATGTATTTGGTAATAAAGTGGGCAAAAGAGCAAAACAGTTCTGGAATAATTACAGGAGATGGTGCAGATGAATTATTTGCAGGGTATAGTTTTTTAGTCAATAAACCCAAAGACGAACTAGAAAAAGAAATTCAAAGGATATGCAATGTAATGCATTTTCCTACTCAAAAAATTGGAAAAGCATTAGGAGTTACAGTTGAATCACCTTTTCTTGATAAAAATATAATTGAATTTGCAAAGACAATACCATCAGATTTCAAAATAAAGGAAGAGGGAAAGAAAAGACATGGAAAATGGATTCTTCGTAAAACCTTTGAAAAAAATATACCAATGCAAATTGCATGGAGGGATAAATCACCAATGCAAGATGGGGCAGGTACTGTGGGCTTGACAAATTTATTTAATTCGGTAATAAATGATCAAATGTTTTTAGAAAAGAAAAAAAAGATAGAAGAAACAGATAGCGTGATAATTAGATCAAAAGAATCCATGCATTACTATGAAATATACAAGAATTTGTACGGGGCACCAATAAAAAATAGTGGAAAAAGATCTTGCCCATATTGTAATTACAATGCTGAAAATTCAAAATTTTGTAGAATGTGTGGCGCTTTCCCGATCTAGATATTTTTCTTCCATTTTTTTGGTTTTCGGATAAATATTTTTCTGCAACCATCGCAACAAAAAAAGAGTTTTTTTCCCTCAAATTCATGAGTAACAGCTAATCCTTCAGCTAATTCAATTCCACAGACAGGATCTACTGGCACAAATTTTTCACCAAAGATTTCTATTTATAGATATGTAGAAAAATATTAAATTAAATTTTATGCATGAATAATTTCCAGTATTCTTTTTGGTAATACACCATAATGTCAGATTCTGAAACAACATACAAGATATCATCATCAATTACAAAACTAATTGCTAGAGCATGTTCAGATGAGACAAGTGCAAAATTTACACTACATAGTGGCTTGTCAAATTCTTTTCTCATTTCAACTTACAATGCAATCTCTATAAAGATCATCTCATATATTCAATATTTTCAAGTAAAACTGTATTTTAGTTCATTCCACATGGCAATCAACCTACATTTTTCATTAACAACTCTAACAAATCTAATTTTTGAATCTATTGTAAGATGATTTTACAGATAGCTGTATAATCATAAATTTGAGTATAATTTCCATTTATTTAACAACTTTGTTATTGTCTTTACAAAGTCAAAATCATTTAAAATACATATTAAGATATTTTCTATTACAAAGTTAATTTTTTTACTAAATCTAAAAATTCAGATTCAGATAATTTGGGAATATTCATAATTTCTAAATTTTCTAAAACATGTTTTGGATCTTTCTGTCCTACAAGTGGTGCCAATACACCAGGGGATGAACGAATAAACTGTAATGCTCGAAGCGCAGGTTTTAGATTATTAAATTCAGGCATTACGCCAGGGGCTAACAATCTACCTTGCATTAATGGGACACTAGTAAATACACCAATATTCAAATTAATTGCAGATTCCAATATGGAAACAGATTTTCCTTGCAGTACTTGATTTTTTGCAAGTAGTGCTTGATCATAATGCATGTTAAAAGGTAACTGTATGAATCTAAAACCATGATTTTCACCTCCAATACTTTTTGCCAATTCAACTGTTTCCTCAAGTGACAGATATTGTGGATCATCTAAAGAAACACGAAAACATTCCCATGTGGCCATTCCATAAAATTTAATTTTTCCTTCTTTTCTTTTTTGCTCATATAATTCAAAAACAGATTTAAGATTTTCTAGAAATTTTTCTTTAGATATATCTTTAATTTGACCTTCTACCGCATTGTGTAGATACATCAAATCAATGCACTCTAGTCCCAAATTTTTTAAACTGCGTTCTAATTGATCAGTAAGATATGCTACAGTCATGCAATGGTATCCAGATGTTACATCGCCTTCTTTTATGACTCCTTTTAGTGTATATTCATCTTTGACATAATCCCAAAATTCTTGCTTTACATCAGCATCATTTGTAAGATAGCCGTTTTTTGTAGAGATAAAAATTTGATCGCGAGAAATTTTACCTTCAGTAATTAATTCAGAAATTGCTTTTCCTACAGAGCGTTCAGCTTTTTGTGCACGATAATTTATTGCAGTATCTATTACATTAATTCCAGAAAGAATAGATTGTTTAACGGCATTTTTTACAATCTCATCTGTTTGATTATCTGCCTCTCCAAGATATGTTCCAATACCAACATTAGATAGTGTAAGATCGTAAATTTGATTAAAATTTAATGAGGATTTACCCAAAGTTTTGGAAAATTTACTTGTTCCATCTAATGTTGCAAACCCGGAAATCATAATAAATTATTATTTTTACTAAATTTATGTCTAGAGTAATTAATCAGAAACTAGGTAAAAAACTAAGTACGAATAAGAGACCAGTAATCCTACTAAACATCAATGTGTAATACATTGAAGGCACTAGTTCATCAACTGAATTAAAATGCCTCTTTAAACCAATTCCAGCCTTAAACAATAAAGGGATACTGAATAGTGTGATTAATGATAAAATTGGAAAAACACCAATCAGACAGCCAAAAATTATCACAAAATACGACAAAATAGGAAAAAACCAAAATAAAGATTTTGCTTTTTGTTTGCCAATCATAATTACAAGTGTTTTTCGTCCTTTAGATTTATCAGCATCATGATCTGGAAAGGAGGTGATAAAAAGAACAAGGGAAGATAAAATGCCTACAACAATTCCTGCAAAAATAGATTCAGCAGTAATTTGATTTGTTTGTATAAAATATGTTCCAAGCACAATCATAGAACCCTTTACTGCAACAAAAAACTCTGCCAGTCCAGAATCTACAATTTTTGTAGAGTAAAAATAGATAGATAAAATTGCAAATCCAAGAATTACAGCTATAGTTATTCCATTAGTCATTACAAAATAAAATCCAATTATTGAACCTAAAAATAAAAATCCAATACCTGCACGATACACGGAAGACGGTTCTAGTAATCCTTCAGGTAAAACGCCAGTTCCACCACTTAATTTTGTTCTTTTTGTTGCTGTATCAATTCCTCTTTTAAAATCCCAATAATCATTTAGTAAATCTACACTAGCATGTAATGCCATTACACCAATTAAAGTTAAAATTGCGTAAATTGGATCAATTGTAGAATTTTCATGCCATGTTATTGCAAGACCGATAGATACTGCAATGATTGATGCTAAAAGAAATTTAATTCGAATTACTCTAAACCAAACAGATAAGATCATTAATATCAATGATACAATTCATACCATCATAATATTTCTATATGAAATTTATAGAATAGATTTTATTTTTCCTAGAAAATTTATTAAATTAAAGATTCGTCACTAACTTCAATTGGCTTTCTGCCCATAAAACCTGAATCATGTTCATGCCAAAATTTGATTTCAGTTTCGCCATATTTCCAGCAAAGCCAAACTTCTTCATCAAATCTCTTTGAAGGAAAATCAAGCAATCCCTGCTCAATGCTTTTAACTACAACCCCAGTATTTTCAAGAACTTCGATTGATTGATAGTATTTAGTTATTGCTGAATTGAGTTGTTGTTTTAGTAAAACATGGTCTTTGAAAGAATTTGTGGCGGTAAACCCCATTTCAATTTCATGCTCTAATTTAGAAACTTCATTCTTTTTCGCTACTGTAAATTCAAATTTTTTAATTACATCAGGCAGTGCCAAATTAGCCTCATTAGTGGTAAAATAAGAAAACATGAATTGATAATTCTACACTCAATTAAATATCTTAGGTGTAATTTATTAATAATAATTTTAGAGGTAATTTATGAATGAAGAAGAAATGGAATTAATAATCACTCAAACAATCAATGGAGCAGTTGCAACAATTCCATCTTATCTAGAAGATATAAAACAAAATCAAAAAATTCTTAATGTAGAAAATCCACAAGAGTTTGTCTATGGAATGATTATGGGAATGGTCTTAGGTATGAGTGGTGCACTACTAAGTACAAAAGAAGAAATGCCCACAGTGGAAGAACAAATGAAAGTAAGAGACATGATTTACAAATATATTCCAGAAATCAGAGAACAGATCTTTAATTGATAGAGTTTACCAAGACTGAGGAGGATTTTCTTCAATTCATGGAAGAGGCAAGAATTGCAACTTCACATGACAATATTCCACATGTAAAACCAGTGTCATTTATTTATCACACAAAAAATATTTTCATTGCAACTGATTACAAAACACGAACATTGAAAAATCTCAAAATAAATCCCAAAGTTAGTGTTACAATTGATATTTATCAATCAGGGAAACACAAGGCAGTTTGCATTCAAGGAAAAGCAAAAGTGTTAGAAAATGGACAAGAATTTCAAGAGATTTACAAAATATTTGAAAAAAAATTTGCGTGGGTAAGAAATGAGCCATGGAAGGAAAACGAGGCTCCATTTATCAAAATTATTGCCACAAACAAGACAAGTTGGGGAATTACATAGAGCATGTATAGATAGAAATAAAATAAATAGGTCAAAATTATTTTAAATTATAAATGTCAAATAAAATAAAATGCTCACATATTTTGGTACAAAAACAAAGCGAATCATTATTAATTTACGAACGACTAAAAAATGGCGAAAAATTTGGCAAGTTAGCCAAAGAACTATCAATTGATACAGGTAGTGCAAAAAAAGATGGAAGTTTAGGATATTTTAGTAAAGGTATGATGGTAAAACCATTTGAAGAAGCAGCTTTCAAATTACAAATTGGTGAAATGTCTCAACCAATTAAATCAGAATTTGGCTATCACATAATAAAGAGATTTGAATAATACAAGAGTTTCATAAATTAGAGAAATACATCCAAACCTGTTTTTTGTAATTCAATTTTTTGATTTTTTTCCAAAATTTTAGTCATCTTTTCACCCATTGCTTTTGCGGCAGTCATTTTTCTTTTTCCAATCCAATAATACGTTTCATCTATAGTATTTTTTGCGATAAGTACAACCAGTTTACCAGTATCTTTTCTACCTGTTCTTCCCCTACGTTGAACATATCTAATTGAGCTTGGAACATTATCATAAAAAATAACCTGATTGACTTCAGAAATATCCAATCCTTCCTCACCAACACGTGTTGCAATCAATACTCTAAAGAGTCCATCACGAAAATTTTGAACAGTTTCAATTTGCTTTTTTTGTTTCAATCCAGTTTCACCTGATTTTCCAATTAGAATGCTAGCGGTAACACCCATCGCAATCAAGTTTTTATAAATTACATCTACGGAATCACGATAACTTGTAAATATCAAAGTTTTTCCAGGAACCGATTCTACAATTTCTTTGAGTTTTGGAATTTTTGAGTGCTCTATTCCATGTGATTGTGCATCTTTTGCAAGATGTATTGCACGTGTAAAATTGGGATCAATTTCAAATAACTCTTTAACTCCAACACCCTTTTTTATTTCTGCACGCTCGCAAAACTTTAGAAAAGATGTAATTCCATGAGCCTCCAAAATATTCAAAGCGTAATGAATTCGAATTGCAGTAAATAATGGTTTTGCAGAACGTCTATTTTGATTTAATACAAATTGCCTAATTCGCAACAGTGCAGAAAGTGATTGCTGTTCAGCTAACTTTATTCCATTTTTTCGTAGTGTATCATACCGTTCATCCAAAGCTAATTTTACCAAAGTTTGAATTGCTTTCATTTCGGGGGGCAATTCCACACTAACCCATTCAGTGTTTGTTTCTTGGATGTATGGTTTTACATCTGGACTATCTTCAGTTCTTTCAGCTACACTTGCAATTCTTAATTTAACAATAAGTTCAGTTGCTTTATCTTTTTCACTAGGAAGTGTTGCAGTCATTCCAAGAATTCTCAAATTAGAATTTTCAAATCGCTGTGCAATACCAGAATAGGCATAATCGCCTACAGTTCTATGAACTTCATCATATATGATTAGACTGAATTGATCTGGTGAAACAATTTGTCTATCTAGATCATTTTTTGCAATTTCAGGTGTTGCACATATTAAACTTGAATTCCAAAGTTTGGCTCTTTTAGTTATAGGTACTTCACCAGTAATTAGTGTGATATCATCAATAGTCAGATTTTGTTTTAGAAATTCATAGTGTTGATTAATTAAAACTCGAGTTGGAGCCAAAAGTAAAATTCCACCTTTACCTTTTGATAAATATTCTGCAATAACTTGTAATGCAATTGCAGTTTTTCCAAGACCTGTTGGTAAAACGATCACACAGTTTTCTTTAATTGCCTGATTTGCAAGATTTACCTGGTAATCGCGTTTTTCAATAGAGTTTTTTTGCACATATTTTGTATCAATGTATTCCATAGTAATGATCAGTAAAATAAAGTGAAATTTTATGGATTTTATGCTTTCGTGTAGAATTGTTAAGCTAATACTATGCTCTAATTCTATTCTCTTTTCATCAAAAAGAAATAAGATACTTGCAACACTTGCTATCATTACTTTATTCGTGTAATGATGGAAGTGTTCTTTTCTTGTATGGTCACCACACTTGCTGATATTCTAACAAAACATCTCTCAAAAACACATTTGATCAAGATAAACATACCCTCTCCATGCGTGAGCATGAATGGATTTCTAATAAAATTGAGGTTCTAAGAGTAAATTATTGATAAAATTGATATGAAGATGTCATACTTTCGAACGAAAAAGTAATCTAAAATATTCTAGTCATCAAAAGAGTTTAGAATCTATTTTTTTGCTTCTAGTGCTTTCTTTGCTGTAATTGCTTTCTTTGTTACATCTAGTTTCTTTACATCAATTGCTTTCTTATCAGCCAGTGTCTTGTCATCTATTTTCTTTGCATCAGTCATTTTCTTTGTATCAGATATTATGGTAAATGATATTTTTTCTACTTTCAGATTTGTTTTCCCATACTGTGCCCTTAGAGTATACTCACCGATTTTGGAGAATTTTTCATTATTTGATATATCATAAGAGAATTTTCCATTTGCAGTCACTGGAATTTCCGTGGTCAAAACCCGTTTATAGGCAGAATCAAAAATTGTAATTTGTAATGCTCTATTTTCTTCGTATTTGCTAACATTGCCAGATAGAGTAATTGTCTCACCTATGGCGTATGATGGCTTGTCAGAGTTTATTGCTACCTTGTAATCATTTGCAGTACTTGTGGTAGGAGCACCTCCATATTGAGCATAAACATGCTGACCTGCAGTACTAACTAGTACAGATATTACAATAATAGCTAGAAATCCAGAGATGTTCATCGTGTTTTATTTCCACAGTATGGTTATACGTCTTTACAATATTACATTTATTCAAACATTTAGGACATAGTATCTTCACGTATCATTTTACATTTGTTATCCATTATTACCTTACATTCAAAAGATTGACTAACATTTACTATTTTCAGTTTTAGAGAGTAGAGTATTTCTTAACTTGGTCTAACTTGGTATGCCTAGTTTTAGGAATAGAGTTTAGAACCTAATTACCTACCTGTGACATAAGTCATATACAATATTGATGAAATAATAACTGAAATTCCAATAATTATTACTAGTTCTTTTTTTGAAAAAACACTTGCTCTAAAACTCACGAATTTTCTGTAAGAATTATGAACTTAAGGATTTAGGAGATAGAGTTTAGAATCTATTTTAAAATAATGAATCAATCTGACTGCAATTCCAGAAATTTTTGAATCACTTTGATAATTTTTTCTGTATTCTTGCTCCATTGATCCCTGGTTAATTCTGGATATCCAGACTGACCAATTGGAAATCCAAACTCTTTTTCAAACTCTTCTGCAAACGGCTTCCTTAATTCCGCTTTTATCCAATCAAAATTTACACCTAATTTACCGTTAGATTTACAAGATATAATAAAAATGAATTCGATTATCAAAAGATTGTATATACAGATACATTATGATTAAACCCATAATCACATGTTTTCAATATTAAGTTTAATACAAATATTGAGATATAATTAGAACTAAATTTGAGTACGATTAATCATAGTTTTTATGAATCATGTGTAAGTTTAAAATTACGTTGAATGTATATGAATTAAATATAATTAAAAGATATTTTTACAAATAACAATATTTCAACAATTAAAATATAACAAGAAACCAAAGAGAGCATAAAATAGATCTAAAAATAGAAATCTCAAATTATTTTATCTCAAAGTAATCAATTCTTTTTGTTATTGTGTCAAATCTTAAAGTTAACATATCCTTTAGAGTTAAAGAAAATACATAAAACATTGAGCACTAATGCTGAAAAGGAAATCAAATGAAAACTAGTAGAAAATGGATGTTTTTTGTACTACCTGCAAGCATAACTGCCGAAGGATTGCATATAGTCATACCACTGTATGTTCTATTTCTTGGGGGCAATGTAGTAGATGTAGGTATTGTGGTAGGATTGCATTATGCACTATCTGCAATTGGTGCCATATTTTGGGGCAAAGTTATGGACAAATATCATATAAAAAAAGGAATTCTATTAATCTGTTTTTCAGCAATTACCATTTGTAGTATAATATTATATTTTACAGTTGATCTCAGCATTGTTTTTGTACTTTCCTCAGTTGCAGGATTTTTCATTATTGGAAAAAATCCAGTTACACAAATTCTAGTAATGGAATCAGTACCAAACAATCAATGGAGTAAGTTATTTTCACAAATTTCAATCATAACTAGTTTCGGAAGTTTGATTGCATTTTTAGTCGGCTCTATGTGGGACACATTTTTTGATCTAAGCCCATATTTCCTATTTTGTGCCATAGTTAGTGCCGTTGCAATAATTTTAAGCCTCAGCGTGGGCAGTAAAAGCACTATAGAAAGACACACACTTGTTCAATCAATACATGGAATAAAACATATCTTTGATCATACAAGATTAAATTTTCAATTTATTTTTATCAAAATTCCTCATCCACACGATTTTAAACCAATTATATCCATTTTTCAAGGAAAAATATCTCATGAGATAGGCATACTTTTTCTAGCTAATTTCTTATTTTATTTTGGTAGTAATATTTTCTTTACAGCATTTATACCATTTTTGAAAAAATTTGATTTTACAAATTCTCAAGTATTTTTAGTATATATGATTCAAACAATGGTTTTACTAGTAATATTTTTCTTTGTTCCAAAATTAATTGCAAAGATTTCCGAAGAGCGTGCAATACAAATGTCTTATCTACCAAGAGTTTTAGGAATTATTATTGCAGCCATACTAATTCCAATTGCAATAGGAATGAATTCATTTGTCTTTGCAGTAATTTCATCTTGCTTGATGGTTTCAGCGTTTTCTATTTTTAGTGTTTCAAACTCTGTTATTATTTTCAAGTCAATTCCTAAAGGATTTGAGGGAACCTATCTTGGAGTAAATAGTTTCATGACAGGTGTTGGAATATTCTTGGGTGCATTGACTGCAGGATATGTTTCAAACATGATCAGTTATTCAGCTTCATTTATCTTGGCAGTGTGTATAATAATATCATCACTAGTTGTATTCAAAATTTATTTAAAATACAGATTATCCCACAAAGTAATTTAAATTCTACAAAATGTGGACAGATATAAAAATTTAAAATAATTTGTCTTGTGCTAATATTTTGAAATTATACCAATTCTTGATTTTGAAGAAATTGTAATTATAGCTAGTATGGATACTGCCAAAATCATTAATGCAATTGTGCCAAATTCAGGCACTACAACTCCATTATTGATCTCAATTTGGACTGATTGCTTGTGCTCTGATGTGAGACCCTGATTTGCAGTAACTGTATAAAATCCATCTTCTTTCCACACTGGACCACCAGATATAATTTCTAATAAAAATTTACCATTTGTATCCGGAGTTACTTGTGCAATGGAAATTAAATTTCCATTTGGAGATGTAACAGTGAATGTAATATCTGTAATAGAACTAGTGGTAACTCCAGTTACAGTTATTTTATTGTCACCTGTTTTACTAGTTACGTTTAGAGTTATCGCACTTGATTTTGGTTCAATTTTTATAGTTTCTTGTAAAGGTGCTGAAATTATTTGAGAATCTCCAGTAATTACTGTAAATTCTGTTTGTCCAGTTATTTTTGTGTCTTCATGACTAGCAATTATTCTGTATGTACCATCAGCAAATTTTGGTAGTGGGGGATTTATTATTTTTTTAAACAATCCAGTATTATCCAGCGGTGGTTTTAATACATAAATTATTTGTCCATCTGGGGAGACAACAGTTAATGTGATTGGTTTAAAGATAGATACATCTGTAATTCTACCTGTAACTAAAATCAAATCAAGTGATCCGATTTCAGTTGGGTTTGCATTTAATTCAATTATAGGTTCTGCAAAAGCAGAGATTGGAGCAAGTGTTGCAATCAAGATCAACATTATAATCTTGAACATGAAGGATACTGAAATTGTTTGTATATTAATTATTCCAAGTATGCAGAATCAATCAAAAAGATGGAATTGATCAGATCATCTAAATTTAAAATAAATAATTCAATAAAAAAACTACACCAAAATATCTATAGTCCAACCTGATTAAATGGGTGGTTTGTGATATCTTTGTGTATGTGGGCATGCATTTCTTGCTTGAATGTTAGGTCGCATCTAAAACATTTCCACTGTTTCATAATTATCCAATGTTTATTTTGAATATAAGAACAACGTACGATTCATCCATTTGCCAATAATTCAGTTATTGATATCTAGAGACTAATTAATCCCAAATTAGATAACTCGCTGCCAATACCATACCCAATTAGAGCGACACCAGTGCCAAGTCCAGCCATTTCCAATCCACCAATTATCTTATTTGTATTTGCCATTCGTGATTTAACTACGCCAACTGCAAAAGATGCAGATATGCTAATTCCTATCGCAACAAGAAGTGCCTCTAATCCACTTGAAAAGAAAAATGGTAGAATAGGAAGCATACCACCAATTAAAAAGGAAACAAACATACGAAATGCACTTTTTATTGGATTTCCCACAATTTCCAAATTCAAATTTAGTTCTTCTCTAAGCATTGTATCAAGCCATACTTTCTTATCCGAAGTTATTTTTTGAACAATCATATCCAAATCTTTTCCTGAAAATCCTTTAGCTTTGTAAATATCTTCAATCTCTTTTATTTCATTATCAGGTTTATTTTCAATTTCCCATTTCTCACGATTAATTTCAGATATTAGTAATTGTCTTTGTGTTTTTACTGCGAGATAATTTTGAACCGCCATTGCTTTTGCACCAGTAAACATTCCAACTAGTGCTGCAAGAATTACAATGTTAGTTGAAACATCAGCTGCACCTACTCCTGCTGCAATACCTAATGAGGTGTTTATTCCATCACCAAAACCAAAAACAAAATCACGTATGGCACTAGATTCTTTAATATGCGGTTCAATGTGTTTTGGTTCAGTCATTCCAAACAATAGAGTATCACCATTGTAATATTGATTGAGCTTATATTATTTATGATGTGTCTGTTGCAGAAGTGAATTTAAAAGAGAGATTTGAAAAATCTAGTTAAAAATTGTAATTGATTGATTCATCAAAGTTTTTGTTGGAATTACAATACTTTCATTTCTATCATTAGTTACAATAATGTGCAACACATGAGTAAGTGTTACAATTCCAGTAACTTCACCAATTTTGACTTTATGTCCTACTTTGAGAATAGAGCGTTGAGTGGAAGCACCCATAATTGCTGAAGGAAGTAAATCTTTCAATGTAAATCCCAATCCAACTGCAATTGCGGCACCTAATGCAATTGCAATACTCCATGAAAATGCAGATACTAGAGTTGGAATTATTGTTTCACCGATACCTAATTGTGTGAAACCGACTGCAAAAACTAGTGCATAAATTACTGCCTTAATTACAGATATGATAATTTTAGGACTACCAATTTTATTATCAAATAATTGATGTTCCACCCATTTACCAACAAAGTTTACAACAATAGAGCCAATCAAAATTATCAATACAAATGCAAGGAGATTTGGAACCCAAAGCCACAAGTTTGTTAGTGCTGAGGAGAGTTGTTCAAACTGCAATGCATTAACTGCTGCAACTATGAAAAATAGATAAACAAACCAACGAATTGTGGCTGAAATGAGTTTTACAGAGTTGAATTTTACATGGGTACCATCAACTATATGGATTTCCTGATTTTTCTGAGTTGTCTTTTGTAGAATATTTGTGGCAGTCTTGGTTACAACTTTACCCACTAGTTTACCAGCTGCAAAACCAATAATTAGTAAAATTGTAGATGCAATTATTTTTGGAATGCTATCTGCAACACTTAATGCAAATTCTTTTAATGCATCACTTGTTGGATCATAAATTCCATTCAAAATATTTTCTTGTGCATATACAGAATTAAAACTAGTTAAAATTAAAGATAAACCTAAAATTATAAATAAATAATTTTTTGAATTTTGCATTATTTTATTTCAAATCAAAAATGATTTATTATATCTTCCGACATAATGATGTGATCATGTAACGTTAACACATTCACATTTTTTTGCTTAATTGATCTTGTGTATTTGAGCTTGTGACAAACTTGACAGTATAATTCATTTTTCATAAAAGATCATACAGCGTGAATTGTATTATTCCAATCCAATTGAGCTTGATGAAGAAATACCTGTAGGTGTTGATGGGAATTTTTCGCCAACTCTAGTTCCAGCAACTGCTGCAGCCTCTTTAAGTATACTTTCAGTTTCTGCATTAGATGCTCCGTCAGATTCAAAGCTGCCTTCAAATGAACTTGATACCGATTCATTTAGAATGCCAAAGAGTGATTCAAATTCACGGCTGACTTCAGGCATTATTCTTCCCAAAGAAGGTTGTAATGCATGCATAGTTGCCATTATAGGTCGCAACGAAACCATTGCATCACCTAAATCTTGAACTGTAGATAATCTAAGATTAATTTGTTCTAGTGAAATTTTTAATGTTGATAAAACTTTTTTATTTTTTCTAATTTCAACTAATTCATTTGCCAATACTTTGGCAGTTGTCAAATCATGAGTTTTTTTTGCCAAAACAATTCTATTAAATAATTTTGCATCCTTGTCCTCCAAACCTTTTACTTTGTAATCAAGGGAAGAGACGGTTTTATTCAATTGTACAAGAGAATTTTGTATTTGTGGTTTTAGTGCTGCTTCTTTTTTCAAACTATGAAGGTGATCTGAAAGTCCTTTTGATTGTGGATTATTCCAATTTTGTTGCATGAAATTCAATTTAATTACTCAAAAATGGATCATAATTAGAGGTGTCTAAGAAATTACACAAAAAAGATAATTTTTGACAGTTTTACCAATTCAAATTAATTGGGCGTGAATCAATATATTGAACAAATAGGCATGAATTGTGTGAATATGCCTTTCAATAGACCTGATTGGGATGAATATTTTATGCTTCAAGCAGAATTAGCAAAACTGCGCTCAAATTGTCTTACAAGACAAGTAGGCGCTGTAATTGTACGCAAAAATAGACAGTTGGCGACGGGGTACAATGGTACACCTCCAGGAATTAAGAATTGTTTTGAAGGTGGATGTAAACGGTGCCAATTAAGAATGGAGGGAAAAATAGAATCAGGGGCATCACTAGACAGATGTCTTTGCAATCATGCAGAAGCTAACGCCATAATGCATTGTGCGATTTTGGGAATTGAGGCAGGAGTTGAAGGTGCTGTGTTATACACCACATTTGTACCATGTTTGGAATGTACAAAAATGGCAATCACAATTGGAATAAAGAAATTTGTATGTCTTGACTCGTATCCAGAAACAGATTATGATTTACTAAAAGAGGCTGGAGTTGAAATTGTTAAACTAGATAAAAGTAGAATTTCAAAATGGGCTAAAGAACTAGTAAGTCAATATGAAAATCTAGCCAAGTGATCACATGCAGATTAATGATAAAGATGCAGAAAAAATTAAAACATTGCCACCATCAATGCTAGTTTCTGCAACATATGATAGTGCAAGACGATCAGCAGTACTGAAATTTTATGAACCTATTTCACAAAAATTAATTTTATGGCATGATGAAATTGGGCATAAACCATATTGCTATTCCAGATTAAGTCCAGAGGAATTAGATTTTCTACAAGAAAGAGATGATATTTTAGAAATTAAAACAGTAAGACGATATGATTTAATGAAAGACCAAGAGATCAACATGTCAAAAATTATAGTTGCAGATCCACTTACGATTGGAGGAACTAGTGGCGATAAAAGTATTAGAAACATAATTGAAACTTTGGAATCAGATATCAAATATTATGAAAATTATCTATATGATAGATCATTGATTGTCGGAAAATATTATGAAGTTATTGATGGAAAAATAAAACCACATGATTTAGAAATATCAAGTGACGTAAAGCTCGCTCTAAAAAGTTTGTTGTGGGATAAAGTAGATTTAGAAAATATGGTGGACCCAATAGAGTTTAAAGAATTGATTTCTGAATGGGCAGATTTGCTAAATCAACCAATTCCAAAAATAAAAAGAGTCAGCATAGATATTGAAGTTGAGGCTGAAATTGGAAGAATACCAGATCCAAAACTTGCTGAAAAAAAAATTACAGCAATTGGCTTAAAGGGAACAGATGGTTTTGATCAAATTTTTGTATTAAGAACAGAGGGCACCCTTGAAGGAACAAATGAATTAGATAAAAATATCAAGATTGCATTTTACGACCAAGAAAAAGAAATGATTTTAGACGCATTTAAAATAATTGAAGATTTTCCTTTTGTGCTTACGTATAACGGGGATGAATTTGATCTACCATATTTGTTTAACAGAGCAGAAAGACTTGGAATCAAAAATGAAAACAATCCACTATACATGATGCGCGATTCTGCAAGTCTAAAGCATGGAGTGCATCTTGATTTGTATAGAACGCTTTCCAATCGTTCATTTCAAATTTATGCATTTAGTCAAAAATATACAGATTTTTCTCTGAACAGTGTTTCAAAAGCACTCTTAAACAAAGAAAAAATAAATTATGGTTTAGAGTTTGATCAGCTAACTCTATTTCAAACTGCAAATTACTGTTACAATGACGCACTGCTAACTTTTGAGCTTACAAGTTTCAATAATGATCTTTTGATAAATTTGCTAGTAATTATTGCAAGAATTGCTAGAATGCCAATTGATGATATTGCACGGATGGGGGTCTCACAATGGATTAGAAGTTTGTTGTATTTTGAACACAGACAAAGAAACGCATTAATTCCAAAAAGAGATGAACTAGAGAAAAGATCAGAGGGGGTATCATCAAATGCGGTAATAAAAGATAAAAAATACCGAGGGGGTCTAGTAATTGATCCAAAGGAAGGAATTCATTTTGACGTGGTGGTTATGGATTTTGCAAGTCTATACCCAAGTATAATTAAAGTCAGAAACATATCATATGAAACAGTAAGATGTCCTCATGAGGAATGTAAGAAAAATACCATACCGCAGACAAATCATTGGACTTGTACAAAAAGAAATGGGCTAACAGCAATAATTATCGGTTCACTACGAGATTTGAGAGTAAATTACTACAAGAGTCTTTCAAAAAAAGAAACTTTAACCGAAGAAGAAAGGCAGCAATATACGGTTGTAAGTCAAGCACTCAAAGTAATTCTAAATGCAAGTTATGGTGTAATGGGTGCGGAAATTTTTCCACTGTATTTTTTACCAGCAGCAGAAGCAACTACTGCCATAGGTAGATATACAATTTTAGAAACAATCAAAAAATGCGAAGTCATAGGAATTGAAGTTTTGTATGGAGATACAGATTCACTTTTTGTCAAAAAACCTACAGATGAGCAAATTCACAAAATAATTGAACAGGCAAAAAAAGATCACGGTGTAGATTTGGAAATTGATAAAATATACAGATATTGTGTACTAAGTAATAGAAAGAAAAACTATCTAGGAGTAACTAAAGATGGGACAGTTGATGTAAAAGGATTGACTGGAAAAAAATCACATACACCACCGTTTATTAGAAAATTATTTTATGAATTACTTGATGTGTTGTCTAAAGTGGAAACAGTATCAGATTTTCAGCGAGCAAAAAATGAAATTACAGAAAAAATTGCAACGTGTGCAAAAAAAGTAGAGGCAAGAGAGATACCATTACAAGATTTAACATTTAATGTAATGATTAGCAAGGCACCTTCAGAATATGTAAAAACAGTTCCACAACATATTCGAGCTGCAAGATTACTAGAATCAATACGGGAGGTAAAAAAAGGTGACCGCATATCATATGTTAAGATTTTAAACAAACCCGGTGTAAAACCAGTTGAATTGGCAAAAAAAGAAGAAATAGATTCAAAGAAATACATGGAATTTATGGAATCCACACTTGATCAAATTACATCATCTATGGATTTGGATTTTCAAACTATGTTAGGTAAACCAAAGCAAACGGGATTGGATGAATTCTTTTGGAGTTGATACAGCATGGAAATTGACGAAAATATAGTCACAATACTGGGAATTGCCGCAGGGATTTTAATTTTATCTGGTTGGGTTGAACAAATTATCAAAGGATACAAAACAAAGAGCCTCAAAGATGTTTCAAAATATCTAATGGTTTTCATTTCGGGGGGTTCTGTACTTTGGTTAATTTATGGAATTATTGTCTTTGATGTATTTATCATAGGCACAAATATTGCAGCAATATTTCTTATGACAATAGTTTCATTTATGAAAAAAAGATATGAAAAAATATCAAAAACAATTTGAAAAGATTATCAATCAAGGGTTAAATATCATGTATAAATTTTAAAGAAAGAATGTTTATAATTAATTGTAAAAACTATGAAGAAGTTTCAGGGGATAAAATTATAAAGTTTGTAAAAATAGTTGAAAAGATTTCAAAAAAATATAAAATAAAAATCGCGGTGGCGCCACCCCAGCACTTGATCGGCCTTTTAGCAAATAGTTCAATTCCAATTTTATCACAACATGTAGATAATTTTGGTGTTGGAAGTACAACAGGATTTATGATTCCAGAATTATTAAAAAAATCAAATGTCAAAGGTTCTTTAATAAATCATAGCGAACACAGAATTTCAAGTGCAGAGATTTCCAAACTTGTTTTAAAATTACGTGAACTAAAAATGATATCAGTTGTATGTGTGAAAGATGTTTTAGAAGCTAAAAAATATGTAAAATTAAATCCAGATTATATCGCAATAGAGCCGCCAGAACTTATTGGATCTGGAAAATCAGTCTCAACAGAAAAACCCGAACTTGTTACAAAATCAGTGCAGGTGGTAAATAGCATGAAAAATAATACAAAATTGCTTTGTGGTGCAGGTATAGTTTCAGGACAAGATGTTTCAAAAGCATTGGAACTAGGTTCTAAAGGAATTTTGGTAGCAAGTGGAATAATCAAAGCAAAAAATTGGACAAAAATTATTGAAGAGTTTTCAAAGGCAATGCTTTAAAAACCCCTGATTTTGATTTGTAAATCTAGATAAAAAATGAAACAAGTTTATTTTTATGATGAGGGAGATGGGAAAAATAAGAAACTTCTAGGAGGAAAAGGGGCAGGACTTTGCGAAATGACAAAATTAAGATTACCCGTTCCGCCAGGATTTACAATTACAACTGAAGTTTGTAAAAATTATTATGCAAATAACAAAAAACTTCCAAATACATTAATTTCTGAAGTAAAAAAAAATATTGCAAAAATTGAAAAAAAGACAGGAAAAAAATGGAATTCAAAAGAAAACCCATTACTAGTATCGGTAAGATCAGGCGCTGCAATATCTATGCCTGGTATGATGGATACCATTTTGAATTTAGGATTAAATGATGAAACTGTAAAAGGCCTTGCACAAAAAAGCAATAATTCAAGATTTGCGTGGGATTCTTACAGACGATTTGTTCAATTATTTGGCAAGGTAGTTTTTGGAGTTGAAGATAAGAAATTCGATATTATTTTAGAAAATGCAAAGAAAAATCAAAACGTACATGCAGATAGTGCATTAAATGAACAATCTCTAAAAACAGTGGTTGCAGAATATAAAATTATTTGTGAAAAACATACTGGAATAAAATTTCCATCTGATCCTTTTGAACAATTAGAATTAGCAATCAAGGCAGTTTTTGGAAGTTGGATGGGGGAAAGAGCAATTATTTACAGAGAGAAAAACAACATTACAAAAGATATTGCAGATGGTACAGCAGTAAATGTTGTCTCAATGGTATTTGGGAATATGGGTGATGATAGTGCCACAGGTGTTGTGTTTACACGAAATCCTGGAGACGGAACACGGCATATTTTTGGCGAATATTTAGTTAATGCGCAAGGTGAAGATGTGGTTGCAGGTGTACGAACTGGAAAACCAGTAGATGAAATGAAGATAGAAATGCCAAAATCATATGAGCAGTTGGCACAAACATGTGAAAAATTAGAAAAACACTACAGGGAACCACAAGATATAGAATTTACAATTGAACAGGGAAGATTCTACTTGTTACAAACAAGAAATGCAAAGATGAATGCAGTTGGAATGGTAAAGACATCAGTAGATATGGTTAATGAGAAATTAATTGATAAAAATAAAGCGTTAACACGCTTGCATGCAGAACAACTAGAACAATTACTACATAGAACAATTGATTTGCAATCTATCAAAAATTATACATTGTTTGCAAAAGGAATTGCAGCATCACCAGGTGCAGCAAGTGGCATTGCAGTCTTGGATGTAAAACGGGCAACCTCCATGGGGGAAAATGGTGTAAAGGTCATACTAATTAGAGAAGAAACAAAACCAGAAGACGTTCCGGCATTTTTTGAATCAGTTGGAATACTTACAAGTAGGGGTGGAAAAACATCGCATGCTGCAGTTGTTGCAAGAGGTATGGGAAAACCATGTATCGTTGGTTGTTCAAATTTAAAAATTGATTATGAAAATAAGCAATGTAGTGTAGATGAAAAAATAGTTCATGAGGGGGATCAAATTACAATTGACGGTAGTACAGGTTTAGTTTATCTTGGAGAAATTCCAACAATAGAACCAAAAATCACAGAAGATTTTAAAACAATTTTAGAATGGGCACAAAAAGTCAAACAAATAGGCATTAGAGCAAATGCAGATACTCCAGATGGGGCAATACTTGCAAGAGAATTAGGTGGACAAGGTATTGGACTTTGCAGAACAGAAAGAATGTTCAATGGAAGTGACAGAATTGGATTATTTGTAGATATGATTATGGCAGAAAATATTGAAGAGCGTAAAAAAGTACTAGTCAAATTAGGCGAGTTACAAAAAAGTGATTTTATTGAAATTCTAAAAGCTATGGAAGGTTATGCAGTAACTATACGATTACTTGATCCACCATTGCATGAATTTCTACCAAATCCTGAAGAGTTGGCTCAAAAAATTCACAAGCTAGAACAACGAAATGAAATCAATGAAGCAGAGAAAGCAAAAATCCTACTAAAAAGAGCAAGAGAATTGGCTGAAATTAATCCGATGATGGGACATAGAGGAGTCAGAGTTGGAATTACTCATCCAGAAATATATGAAATGCAAATTAGAGCAGTTTTCGAAGCTGCAGTTGAATTGGCTAAAAATAAAATAGATGCACATCCACAAATTATGATTCCACAGATAAGCAGTATTTCAGAATTAAATCATATTAAAAAAATTTATGATGTAATAAAAAAAGAAATGGAATTAAAATACAATATGAAATTAAAAATTAATTTTGGAACCATGATTGAAGTTGTAAGAGCTGCTTTGACTGCAAATGAACTTGTAGATACTGCAGAATTTTTCAGTTTTGGCACAAATGATCTTACACAAGGAACATTTAGTTTTAGTCGTGAAGATGTAGAAGGTAAATTCCTTTCAGAATACATGGATAAAGAAATTCTTGAAAGAAATCCATTCCAGTCAATTGATGTAAACGGTGTTGGAAGCCTAATGAAAATAGGTATTGACGCAGGGCGTAAACTAAAGCCAGATATGGAAATTGGAATTTGTGGAGAACACGGAGGAGACCCATATTCTATTAAATTTTGTCATAATGCAAATCTAAGTTATGTAAGTGCATCACCCCATAGAATACCAATTGCGATAATAGCAGCAGCCCAGGCAGCAATTGAGAATCCAAAAACCAAAACGGTGAGAAAATTAGTAAAAAAAGTAGTTAAAAAATCAGTAAAAACTGCAAAAAAGATGGTAAAAAAAGTAGCAAGAAAAACAAACAATACAGTAAGAAAACCAATAAAAAAAGTTGTAAAAAAGAGTAAATCTAAAAAAAGATAGTCAACCAAAGCATATTTTAAAACTAGTGCAACATACAACAATGTACATTGTTACCGAGAATTGATTCAATAAAACAAATAAGATTGAAGATAGGGGTTACTCAAAAAACACTTGCTAGTATGACGGGGGTTAGTACTTCTATGATAAATCAAATAGAATCAGGTCGTAGTCAACCAAGTTATGAAACGGCTAGAAAAATTTTTGATAGTCTTGTAAGTTTAGAGGGAAGTTCATCATCCCATAAAGCCGGAGATTTTTGTAGTAAAGACGTTGTGAAACTAAAACCAAGTAATACACTCCATGACGCAATAAAAAAAATGCACACATCATCAATTAGTCAAATTCCTATTTTTAATGGAAATGAACTTGTTGGAGTTATATCTGAAGACGGGATTGTAAAACATCTTGCAGATATTGGTGAATCAGAATTAAAAAATGCAAAATTAGAAGACACTATGGAACCAGCGCCGCCAATTGTAGATTACAATACGCCGGCACATGTTCTTGTTCCATTAATTAGATACTCAAAATGCATTCTTGTTTCAAAAAAATCAAAAATAATTGGAATCATTACTGCATCAGATACTCTGAGAATGATTGAATGATAAAAAAGTGAATTATTTTGGGTGTGAGCAAAGTTCTGCCAAAACACCATTTAGTGATTTTGGGTGAATAAAGATAACTTTGGTTCCAGCAGAACCTGGTCTGATTTTTCCAAGAAACTCAATTCCACATCCCTCCATTCGCGATACATCATCTTCAATGGTACTAGTTTCAAGTGCGATGTGGTGAAGTCCAGGTCCTTTTTTATCAAGAAATTTTTTAATTGGACTTGCATCATTTGTAGGCTGCATCAATTCGATTTTACTGTTTTCAAGATGAATGATTGCAATTTTAACACCTTCGGATTCAACTGTTTCAAATTCAACATTATCAACTCCCAATGCTTGCTGGTAAATTTTGGCAGATTCCTCTACATCATTAACTGCAATTGCAATATGATCAATTTTCATCTAAAAGACCTCTTTTGGGCGATATTCCCCAAACACTTCTCTGAAGGTATTGCTGATTTCACCTGTAGTTGCATACGCTTTTGCAGATGCAATAATGTATGGCATTAAATTCTCATCAGTCTCAGCTGCACTCTTCATATCAGATAATGCTTTTTCAAGTTTTTTATTATCCCTTGATGATCGTAGTTCTTTGAGAGCCTTTTTTTGTTGAATTTCAATTCGATCATCAATTCGTAATAATTCCGAGGATTTTTCTTCTATCTCAGAATACTTGTTTACACCAACTATCACCCTATCACCAGCATCTGCCTCTTTTTTTAGACGATACGCATTTTGTCTAATTTCAGATTGGAAAAATCCTTTTTCAATTGCCTTAATGGAGCCACCAATTTTTTCAATTTGTTTTAGATATTTCCATACATCTTCTTCAATTTGATCACATAATTCTTCAAGATAATAGGAACCAGCTAAAGGATCTACAGTTTTAATAACTCCACTTTCATGTGCTACGATTTGTTGTGTTCGGAGTGCAATCTTTGCAGATTCTTGAGTAGGCAAAGCCAATGCCTCGTCTCTAGAATTTGTGTGTAAAGATTGAGTTCCACCAATTACAGCTGCCATTGTCTGTATAGCAACACGTACGATGTTATTATTTGGTTGTTGTGCAGTAAGGGATTCTCCACTTGTTTGTGTATGAAATTTTAATTGTAATGAACGTGGATCTTTTGCGTGGAATTTTTCTTTGAGAATTTTAGCATATATTTTTCGTGCAACTCTAAACTTTGCAACTTCTTCAAAAAATTCAATTGTACAACAAAAGAAAAAAGACAATCGTGGTGCAAAATCATCAATTTTTAATCCCTTATCAATACATGTTTGAATATATGCAATTGCATTTGCAAGAGTGAACGCAATTTCCTGTGTTGCAGTACATCCAGCTTCCCTCATATGATAACCAGAAATTGAGACAGGATACCATTGTGGAACTTTATTTGCACAGTACTCTATCATGTCTCCAATTAATCGCATAGAAGGTTTTGGAGGATAAATGTAGGTATTTCTTGCAATGTATTCTTTGAGAATATCATTTTGTGTTGTGCCTCTCAAATCAACGCTTTTGAATCCTTGAGATTCACCAACTACAATATAATATGCAAGTAAAGTTGACGCAGTTGAATTAATGGTCATAGATGAACTTACTTTACCAAGTGGAATTCCCTCAAATGCAGTCATCATATCTTTGACAGAAGCAATTGAAACACCGACTTTACCCACTTCACCTTCTGCTTGTGGAGAATCAGGGTCGTATCCTATTTGAGTTGGAAGATCAAATGCCATACTAAGACCTGTTTGACCTTTTTCAAGCATAAACTTGAATCGCTCATTTGTTAATTTGGCATCACCAAATCCAGAATATTGCCTCATAGTCCAAAATCGTTCTCGAAACATTTCAGAATGAATGCCGCGAGTAAATGGATACACACCTGAATCTTCTTTGACATACTTTTTTGAGGATTTTTGATAAATTCGTTTTACCAAAAATTTAGAATCAGTCAGAAATGGTTTTACCAGTACTTTTTTTGTATTTACTTTTTTAATCATTATTTTCACTTTATCATTGATTTTGTAATTTTATCTGCAGCCTCAAATGGATCCATTTCTTTTAATTGTATTTTTTTAAGATATTTAAAAAATGTTTTATCTACACTTAGCATTGCTTCCATCTTTTTATTCATATTATTTAAAATAATATCTTTTAGTTCAGTTTCAAGCTTGTGCATATCATTTTGCTGCCTGTTTTTATTTTTAATACCCATCATTTCTTTTAATATTTTGGCAAATTCGGAAATTCCAGAATTTTTCTTTACGGATGTCTTTAAAAAGACAGAATTTTTTTCAGAAGAACCAATGTATTCACGAATTGCATCAAAAAGTTGATTTGCACCATCAAGGTCACTTTTGTTAACAATATAGATATCACCAATTTCAGTCAAACCGGCTTTTATGGTTTGTATACTATCTCCAGTATTTGGATTAAAAACAACTACAGTGATATCTACAATATTTGAAATTTCCACTTCGGTCTGACCGGCGCCAACACTTTCAATTATAATTGGATTAAACCCAGCATATTCTAAAATTCTAATACTATTTCTCAATGATTTAGAAATAGCGCCAGTTGAACCACGTGATGCAATACTACGAATAAAAGTTCCAGAATCAGTTGATTCGCTCATTCTAACTCTGTCTCCAAGTATCGCTCCACCAGTAACATGACTTGTTGGATCAATTGCAAGAATTGCAGGTTTTGTATGAAGTTTTTTTAAAATCATAGATGTTTTATTTATTAGAGAACTTTTACCAGCACCTGCAGGTCCAGTAATTCCAATTACGGATGCATGCCCGGTTTCTTTAAATATTTTTTTAATTAATTTTCTTGCTTCAATTGGATCATTTTCAACTATACTGATAGCTTTGGCAATTGCTCCTCGTTTACCTTTTTTTAAATCAGATATATCCAATGATAATAATTTTCAATATCTGCAATAAAATCTTGTATGTGATCTAGGGATTACCGTAGATTACTGCGGGGGCAGGCTCGCCATATGCATGAATTTCAGTTTTAAGGGAAACTAAACCAAGTTCATCATGATCTATGGCAAATGTTACAGGGTGAACTTTCCACCCGTATTTGGAGATAGTTGGAAATGGAACAGTTTCTACAAATTTAGAACCAGACACGGTTTTTTGAAAAGATTCATCCATTCCTAAAATTTCCAATACAACGCGATTAGTTTTTGATGTCTTATCCAGATATGAAATCTCAACATATCCTGCATCAAAATAGGTTGCATCTATTTCAAATGTAGATTGCAAAATGTTTTTGTTTGGAGCAGAATCAAAAAGAAAAAACAATCCAAATGCAGTAATTAGAATAACAGAAACAATTGGAAATATTTTTTTTGCCATAGGGGTTATGTGCTAAATTCTTTTTTCATACTACGTAAGAATTTGGAATTAATTCTAATTCGCTCAAGTGTTTGCTCCTGTGCTCTTTCAGTTCCAGGGGTTGGATTCTTTATGAAAAATTCTCTAATTTCCATTTCCATTGAATCATCAGCAATTGATGAAATACTAGAAACAATTCTATTAAAAAGAGGATTTCCTTTACCAACTTTCTTGCTAAGTTTTGGCCAATTACTTTTAAGCCAAGACCATAGAATTTTTTTACCGTATGGATTTGAGGCCACTTTCATAATTGGTAACTGCATATTTTGAGAACGAACTTCAGAGGTTTGTGAGAAATTTAAAGACTTTAGCAATAATTTTCTATCTTTGAAACTACACATTGCTCCAAGAAATCGAAGTTTTTCTTCCATTGTTTTTGCGTTTCTGTAAAGCTTGGTTAATTCATCATGTGTTTTTGAATTTCCATTCCATGCCATTACAGAACAAACAGGCTCAATCAAGTCGGGGGAAAGAGAACTAGAATTCTTTAAGAATTGTTTGTATCTATATTTGGATTCAAGTATAACTTGCTCATCATCTAATTTGCCTAATGTTGAAATTAGCATTGCCCTCATCATGGCATCAGTGTGTTTGTCTGTTTTTTTAGGATTCCATCCCAATTCGTTCAATATTTTCTTTAGATAATTTACTGCATAATTTCTAATTTCTTTAGAAAAGTCTTCACCATATGCTCGAAAATATAATGAAGATAAATTGTATGCTACATTTACAGATGGTAAATAACTATCTTCATTGTAATACGCATCAGAAAAATCAAGATAGTTACGAACTGTATCATCACATGATATGCATAATGAAAACAAATCATTTTGAATAGCCCACCTATCAATTACCGGAATTTGTTTTTGATCAACAAGCATTTTAAGATCAATCAGAGTTGATTTGTCATATTTTACACGATAGAATCCTTTTCTTCCAAAATTTACTATAAATCCAATATTATTTTTAGGTAATTTTATAGACATTGATTTTTTTCTCAAAAGTTTCTGAAACAATTCACGGTGTAATCCAACAGATACTGGAATGTCCCACAATCCAGAATTTTGTTTGTTGCCTGATTCCAACATGTATCGTCTTTGCTTGAGGTGTATTGTTGAATCATGTTTTTCCACATCAACTAGAGGAAATCCAGGTTGCTTGAGCCATGTAGATACCATTGCACTAACAGGCATTTTAGAAATTTTACCTATAGCATTCCAAAGATCTTTGCCTTCTGCATTTTTGTATTTGAAATCAGCAAGATATTGTTTTAATCCTTTTTGGAAATTTGATTCTCCAACATAGTGCTCTAGCATTCTTAAAACACATCCTCCCTTATCATATGAAATAGCATCAAAGATTTCACGAATCTCAGAGGTGGAATTTACTTTGACATCTATTGGGTGTGTGTTTTTTAGTGAATCCAAGCCCATTGCCGTGTTCATTGCATCTTCTACAAATTGATTCCATAAATCCCATTTAGGGTAAAATTTGTCAACAAACTTTGTTGCCATAAATGTTGCAAAACTCTCATTTAGCCACAAATCATTCCACCATTTCATTGTGACAAGATTTCCAAACCACATGTGTGCAATCTCATGTGAAATTACTTCAGCAATGTATTGCTTAGTTCTAGTTGAAGATGTTTTTGGATCATACAAAAGAATTGTTTCTCTAAATGTTATTGCCCCCCAATTTTCCATTGCACCTGCAGCAAAATCAGGAATTGCAATTAAATCTAATTTAGGTAATGGATATTTGATTCCAAAATATTTTTCATAGGATAAAAGTAATTTCTTTCCAAGCTCAAGTGAATATTTGCCTTTAGATTTATTTCCCCTTGTAGTAATTACTCTAACTTGAATTTTTCCACTCTTGCCTGTAAGATATTCAAATTCACCAACAGCAAGATAAACAAGATACGTAGACATTACAGGAGTTTTTTCAAATTTATAGACGGTTTTATTTTTTAATTTCTTTTTTGATTCAATAGGCATGTTAGAAATTGCCGTAAATTTATTTTCAGCAATTATTGAAATATCAAATGTTGCCTTTGATTGAGGTTCATCCCAACATGGAAATGCTCTTCGAGCATCAGCTGCTTCAAATTGGGATGTTGCAAGATATTTTATTTTTCCATTTTGTTTGTATTGACTTCTGTAAAATCCCAATAAACGATCATTTAATTCTCCGATAAATTCAATTTCAAGAAAAGCAGTACCTTTAATTTTATTTTTAAAAAGAATTGTTAATTCTTCTTTTTTCTCATCAATCTTTGAGATAGTTTTTTGAGAAATATTATTTTGCCTAACATTACAAGATTTTATTTTTAATTCAGCACAATGTAGAGAAATTGAATTTACAAGTTCGTTGCATTGTATGGTAATTATCTCTTTTCCATTAAAGGTAAAATTTTTGAAAATAGGCTCAAATTCAAGTGTATAATTTACAGGAATTACCTTCACAGTGAAAGGTACTTTTCTAGTGCTTTATGTAAATTTCTAATAATAAAAAAAGACGAAAATCAAATAAAGGCTTTAAAATAATGAATAATGAGCACAAATAATGAAACAAAAGACAGATTCCAGACGGGTAAAGATCCTAGTTGCAAAATTGGGCTTGGATGGTCATGATAGAGGAGTATTGGTATTATGTAGAGCTTTTAGAGATGCCGGAATGGAGGTAATTTACACAGGTCTTTTTGCCACTCCAGATAGAGTTGCACAAATTGCAGAAGATGAGGATGTAGATGCGATTGCAATGAGTTTACTTAATGGTGCACATGGCACATTATTTCCAAGAGTTGTACAAGCACTAAATAAAAAAGGAATTAAAGATGTCCTTGTTCTTGGGGGCGGTGTAATTCCAGAAGAAGATAAAAAAGATTTAAAAAAATCTGGGATTGATGAAATATTTGGTCCAGGTACACCACTAAAAGACATAATTGATCACATAACAATTGGCGTTTCAAAATTAAGAAAAATATAATAAATTATTCTGTAGAATCAGGCCACATCATTTTACGCATTTGTTTTCCTACTTTTTCAATTTGGTGTTCTTCTGTTTCTTTCATATATTTGTTAAATGCGTCTGAACCATTTTTCTTGTACTCGTCAATCCATTCTTTATTAAAAGTGCCATCCTGTATCATAGTCAAAACATGTTTCATGTGATTTTTAGTATCACTTGTAATTACCATTGGACCCCGTGTTAAACCACCATATCTTGCAGTTTCACTAACACGTCGCCACATTCCATTGATTCCATATTTTTGAATCATATCTACAATTAATTTTAATTCGTGTAAAACCTCAAAGTATGCAATTTCTGGTTGATAGCCAGCCTCTACAAGTGTCTCAAATGCAGCTTTAACCATAGATGCAGAACCACCGCAAAGATCTGCTTGTTCACCAAACCAATCAGTTTCAACTTCTTCTTGAAAAGTTGTTTTAATCAATCCAGCGCGTGCACTACCTATAGCTTTACCAATTCCCAATGTTCTATCCCAAGCTTTTCCAGTAAAATCTTGATGTACGGCAATAATTGAGGGAGTTCCAAAATTTTCAAGATATGTTTCTCGCACTTTAGAACCAGGACCTTTTGGTGCAATCATGATAATATCTACATCATTTGGAGCAACAATCCATTTCCAGTGAATTGCTGCAGCATGTGAAAAAGATAATGCATTTCCTTTAGAAAGATGTGGTTCAATTTCATCTTTGTATACTTGTGATTGAACCATATCAGGAAGTAAAATGTGAATGATGTCGGCTTTTTGACATGCATCAGATACAGACATTACAGTGTGACCGTCAGATTCTGCTTTTTTCCAACTGTCTCCTCCTTTTTTAAGACCAACAATGACTTTAAGACCAGAATCTTTCATGTTATTTGCTTGAGCATCACCTTGAATGCCATAACCGATAACAGCTATAGTTTCATTTTTTATTGGATCTAAACTAATGTCCTTGTCCTTCCAGGTTTTTACCATAATGGTAACCTCTAGTTATTGCAAATATTAACCATAGAATTTCAAATTTTAATTATTTTATTGCAACTACGACATTTGACTGTGACTATATCGCCAGGTAAGCGTTCAAATCTCTTTGAGCCACATATTGGACATCTGGGACAAGCCCTTACGGGTTCCATCAAATATCATAGATTTTAATCAGATTTAGATATTACGCCAATGGTTTTTGTATATCTAGTATCATTTTTAATAATTAAATTATTTTTAAAACATGACTAGAATATTTGAACTAGATACAAATAATTTCTCTAAATTAAATAAATTTATTTTATTTTACCACTGCCTAAAATTCTAATTGTTGTTGATTCAGGTTTTAGAATTACTGCCATATCCCCAGAATTGCATACGATTGGTTTTTCAAATGTTAGCTTTAATGGCGTGATTGAAGAGAATTTTGCAGCCCTTATCTGTAAACCAATATTGACTAGGCATCCTTGATTTTGAGCAATATCTGTTTTATAAAATGGGTTTTTTATAAAATCAAGTTCAATTTCAGATTTAACATCAACAGTACCCATCTGTGCAATTATGTCGCCTCTTCCAACATCATCATGTTTTACACCCTTTACAGCTAGACCAACTCTAGCAGGGGATACAGATTCATCTACAGGATCATCATGCATTTGAATAGATTTTATCATTACATCTATTCCTAAAGGATATAATTTCAAATTATCATATTGTTTTATTTTTCCACTTAGTACTTTGCCAAGAATTACAGTTCCAACACCTTTAACATCAAAACATTGATCAATGACCATTTTTGGTGAATCTGTATTTGGAATGGGTTGTAGTTTATCCATTTCTTCTTTAAGTTTATCTGGAGTTACTACAAGATATTTTTCAACTATTGTTCCCTTTATCATTAAATTTAATTTAGATTCATCTACATCAAAAGTGTGAGATAAAATTCCTTTATCTTTTTTTAATATATCAAGTGCGATAATTTGCTCTCCAGTGAATTTATCAAGTTTGTCAACAAGAAATATCACATATTCTGCAAGATTTATTGCCTGTAAAAGAGGTTGAATTTTTTCAGGAAAGCCACTTGGGGTAACCCATGTTTTAATGACGTCTAATTCTTTTCTATCATACAAAGAAAGATCAGTTATTGTTCCTTTTTTGCCAAATTCTGCTGCAATATCTTGTTTTCCTAAAACTACAAAATTTATGGATTGCATAAAGAGAGGAAATTTTTACTTTATTTTAAGCCTAGTTAAAAATAGATAAAAGGATTCTATTTTAGGAATATCATGACTGACATATACAGTGAACATATTTTTTAAATATTTTTATTCAATATACACAATTTAATTTGCTAATGAGTGATGTGCCATATTTCATTTAAAATATGTACTCCACAATATAAATTTGCATAATCTTTAATCTAAGTGTAAAATTTAAAAAATATGACAATTTGTTTTAATTGTGGAAAAAAGAAAGAGGACTATGAAGTATGGTGGAATAAATTAGTTATAGGTATTACTTTTGATTCAGAATTTCAAAATAATCAAACCATACGCAGCATGACAGATAAATCAATGATGTGTCATGACTGTATTAAAATAATAGAAAAAAGTGTTGATAAAAAAAATAATTTATAATGCAAGATAATTTATTTTTTATTCATAGAAAATAAATACCAAAAAAATCACTGCTTACACATACCTAATATATGATAAAATTTAACTTTAAATGAGAAAAATGCTTATAGATAAAAAAATGTTTGCAGGAGGATTATCAATGTTGATTGTAGGTGTGGCCATAACAGTTTATCTAAATACAATAATGCCTGTAGGGCAATCCGGAATGACTGAAGAGGAAATAATAGATTTGATTGCAATGGAGGAAGATAATAAAAATATGAATACGCTTGCAGGAATTTTAATCGGAATTGGGTTTTTACTAATTTTAATTAGTTTTGGCGCCAAAAGAAAAAGAAAAAATAGCCCAGAAAAAGTAGAAAAAAAGCCAATTGCATAGATTTCAAACATTTTAATTGCAAAATCAATAATCCCATACATTGATTCATGCACAAATTAGCATATACCCAATCGGAACAAATACTACAAGTGTAAGTTTCTACATTGCAAAAGGAATAGAGGCAATACAAAATATCAAAGAAATTAGATATGAAATTAATTCAATGGGCACAATTTTGGAGTCAGAGAACATAGATAAAATTTACGAGGCAGCAAAAATTATGATGGAAATAGTTCATAATTTAGGTGTAAACAGAGTTGAAGTGATTTTAAAAGTAGACTCACGAAGAGACAAGCAAGTAAAAATAGAAGACAAAGTAAAATCGGTAAAAAAATATCTTAATGAAAACAAAATCTAAAATCTTTTGATAGTATTAAAAAAGGTATCACGTTGAGCAGGTTGACGACCAATTTCTTTAACCATGTTTGCCAACTCTTCTACAGAGGAGTTAGTCTCTTTTCCAGCCGCACGATAAATTTCTTCAGAAAATGCAGTTCCAACTAAATCATTTCCGCCATTAGAAAGCGCAACTTGTGCAAGTTTTTTACCATATGCAACCCAGTAAACAGAGATGTTATTTAGGACGTTAGCAAGCATCAATCTAGATAGTGCAATTATTTTTAAATCATAAATAGATGAGCATTCATGCTGTACCAAGTGTTCTTGTTCAAGTTCAGTATTATCAAGACTAAATTTAAGAGGAATCAAAGTGATAAAGCCACCAGTCTTTTTTTGTAATTCTCTAATTTTTATGAGATGATCAATGATGTGAGATGGTTTTTCAATATGACCATACAACATTGTAACATTACTTTTTATTCCAAGATTATGAGCTTGTTCAATTGTGTCCAACCATTCCTGACCTGAACATTTGCCCCTAACAATTTTTCCCCTAATTTCAGGATGAAATAATTCAGCTCCACCGCCAGGCATAGAATCAAGACCAGCATCTTTAAGACGAGATAAAATTTCTTTGGTAGAATTTTTAGTTAATTTAGATAAATAGAAAATTTCAGCTGCAGTAAGTGCTTTTATTTTTAATTGAGGATGATTTTTTTTTATTATGCGCATCATGTCCTCATAATACTCTAATGGTAATTTTGGATGAAATCCACCAACTATGTGAACCTCAGTTGCACCCATATCTTTTGCAATAGAAACACGTTGCTCAATTTGGGCTGGAGTTAAAGTATATGCATCATCTGCCCCTTCTTTTCTGTAAAAAGCACACATCTGACAACTAGCAGCACATACATTGGTGTAATTCATGTAATATGAGGCAGCAAAAGTTACCGTATCACCGACTAATTTCTTTCTAGCAATATCAGCAACTGCACTTAAAATATGTGAATTATCATAATCCATCAATTCCATACCATCATCAAAAGATAATTCCTCACCAGCAATTGCTCGATCTAGTGCTTTTGATTCACCTATTAATTTGTCCAGCATAAAAAAAGTTAATTTTAAAAGAATATATTTCTTAAGCACTAATCTCAAGAATTAAGTATGTAAACAAATTAACAATTACATGGTATTACCACTTGTAGATGAACACAAGCCAAAATGCTATCTTTGTCATTTGGGATTTGAAAATATAGAAAAATTAAGAGAGCATCAAAATACAGAACATGTTGAATTTTTTGATTCTCATGAAAAAAACATAAAGCGTGAACCTGCACCTGGAGACGTTACAGTATTTTAGATTTTTCCAGACGTATTGATTTTATTAATTCCTTAACCATGCCTTTGCTAATGCTGGCAAGATCATAATCAGGATTTATAGATAATGCTTTTTTAAAATATTTTAATGCGTCTGTAAAATTTCCTTGTTCTCCTAAAGATAGTCCTTTGTAAGCTAATGCCATTGCATATTTTGGATCAATTTTAAGAATTGTGTCATAGCACTGAATTGCATCATCATATTTTTTTCTTGTATGTAATGAAGCCCCCTTGTTAATCAGCGCATTGAGATTGCAGGGTTCAACAAACAGTGCTTTATCGTAATATGTTATTGCTTGTGTGATTCGACCCAAATTTTGTAATGTGACACCCTTGTCTATCAACGCATGAATATTTGTAGGATCTTCTATTAATGCCAAATCATATAATTTAAGAGCATCTAAAAAATTGCCGTCTTCACAAAGATCTAAAGCATGTTGTAACATTTTATCTAATTCTTTATTCAAGGTGTATTTCATAATACTTTATCAATAATATAGATTCACCAATAGTCAATTATTAAAAAATAAAATTAATTTATAGATCCATTTTTTGATCTAATTTAAGACCTTTGTACCTATTTCGTATTGTAACTTCAGTAACACTTGCAGCTGTGGCAATTTCACGCTGAGTTATATCTTCACCATTTTTTACACATGCCAAATAAAGTGCAGCTGCCGCCAGTCCCATAGGATCTTTTCCTGCAGATTCCTCATGTTCTTGAGATATTTTTAAAACTTTGGCAGCATAGCGTTTTGTTTTTTCGCTAATTCCGATTCTACTTGCAATACGTGCAACACACTGAATTGGATCTACAACAGGCATTTTAAGATCAAGTTCTCTATGCAGTAATCTATAACATCGTGCAATGTCTTTTTTCTTTAAATTTGCAGCCTCACCAACATCATTCAATGTGCGTGGGGTTTCAGTATCTCTACATGCTGCATATAATGCAGATGCAATCATTGCAGATATAGATCGTCCACGTACTAATTTTTTTACAATAGCTTTTCGATAAATGTATGCAGCTTTTTCAATTACTGCATCTGAAAGTGAAAGTTTGTCTTTAAGTCTATTTAATTCACTTAGTGCTTGTCTAAGATTTCTATCAACTGATTCATGCACTTGACTTCGACTATCCCAAGTTCTTAATCGTTCAATGGTGCTCTTCATTGCAGCAGTTAGGGGTTTTCCAGATGCATCTTTATTCATTGGATTGATAATTGTAGATAATCCCATGTCGTGCATAGTAAGTGATGTTGGTGCACCAGCTCTTGCTTTGTTTCCATGTTCATCTTGTGTAAAAGATCTCCATTCAGGTCCAGATTCTTGAGATTTTTCAGAAATAACATATCCACATTTTTCACAAAATCGTTCACCAGTTACATCATCAGTCAATAAAGAATTTTTTGCACATCGAGGACAGTTATCAAGTGTGTTGGAGGATTTTAAAACCATAATAATAACAGATGTGAGCCACTTAATAATAACTAGTGTGATTTTTTTTCCAAGTATTATGTTGGATAATTCTCTAGTCCAAAAAATTCAAATTTTTGTAAAAATAATTTAAAGGAAAAATCAGATTAATCATGAAGCATGTTTATCCCTTGGATCAATTTTTAATGATTGATTAAAACATTCTAGTGCTTCCTCGTATCTTCCCAAACTACGTAGGCATACAGCCTTAAAATTCCAAATCTCAGGATTTTTTTTATTTAAAATTAATGCTTGTTCAAAATATGATAAAGCATCCTCAAAGTTTTCAATTTCTAAAAAACTTTTACCTTTAGAAATTAATTCGTCAATTTGTGCCATTATGAAATTTCATTTCCTTTCTATTATAATCAATCTAAAATAAAATATAAAATAAAGAAAATCAAACATCTGTTTGATAAACCACTTAAAATTTAAATATGTTTTTGATTATAGAATAGATATGAATTTTGATGGAACTGATGAAAAAATTCTTAGAAATTTGATGATGGATGCCAGATTATCTGCAAGGCAGCTTGCATTAAGGATTGGAATATCAACAGTAACGGTATTATCAAGAATAAAAAAATTAGAAAAAGAAAAAATAATCAAAGGGTACACGACACTAATAGACCATGAAAAATTAGGGTATACTCTAACGGCAATAATCGAAATAATTGGAAAAAAAGATAAGATAGTAGACATTGAATTAGAATTATCAAAAATGGAGAATGTGTGTGGGGTTTATGATATTACTGGGGATACAGATACCCTAGTTATTGCAAAATTCAAATCGCGTAAAGAATTGAGTGATTTTGTGAAAGGTTTAGCCACAATACAAAACATAGAAAATACAAACACACATGTTGTTCTAAATACAGCTAAAGAAGATTTTAGATTGACATAAAATGAAAAAAATAAGCATGGTCATAATTGGCATAATTTTCATAGGTATGATTCATACGGTTTCAGGGCAGTTAGATGATAAGAAAAAAATAGAAACGGAGTTAATTGTAACAGATGAACAAAAAATAATATTATTTGGAAGTTTTGCACTAATAGTCATATGCCTATTTGTATATCTTGCTAGAGATATAATTCTTAGAAGAAAAACACCATATGATTTTACAGAATTTGATTCAAAAAAAGATAAGACATATGAGAAATATCATTCGGATTGGACGGATGATTACGAACCAATTGGATCAAAAAATATTTCACAAGAGGAAAATGAATTCAGAATCACGTCAAAAAATTCTTCATTACCAGATTACTATAAAATATTAGAGATTTCACAAAATGCAACAAGTGGAGAAATAAAAAATCAATATAGGATATTGGCAAAAAAAATACATCCAGATAAAAACAAATCAAAAAAATCAGAAGAGATAATGGTTCAAATCAATAAAGCGTATGAGATATTATCAAATGAAGAGTTACGCAAAAAATACGATATATATTTTAAGAAAAATTAATCAGATTCTAGTCTCAACAAAATCATATTTAATTCAATATTAGATGGACTTTGTACACTATTTATTAAATTTGTAAAAATAGATAATGGCATTTTTTTATCATGGTCTACAATTTGTGTTGTAATTTTAATTTCACCAAATTCCGTATTTGGACCCAACATGGTTTTTGATAATAATGGAATAACAGAAAGATCATTAATTGTTCCTTTTATTTTAAAGGCAAATGTATCAGAAAAATATACTCCGCCTCTAGTTGTAGGGGAATTAACTGGTATTGGGGAATTTACTATAGAAACATCAGATAAAGAATAATCACGTCCTTCAATGTGAAGAACAAATTCTAAAGATTCTTTTTCATGAATATTCATAAGACATTCAAGTAGATTCAAATCAATTGACAATAAAAATAGAAAAAATGTAATTCTATTGAATCTTTCCAAAATAATAGGTAAATCACACTAAATAAATTAACCCAATCTAAAGAAAAAAGATTAATCACGAACATATTTAAAAATACCAATTACAATCAACGATTATTGCAAGAATTTGTAAATCAACTCACAATGAGAAATGAGATAGTTAATTTAATTCAAAAAAGCGGTATCACTGAAAATTGTTATATTGAAATACTAGATTATGTTATTGAATTATTTGAAACCCAGGGATTGGGTAAAGACTACTATGGATATCACAATATCTATCATGAGTTAGAAGTTGCACATATTTCACTTTTATCAGCCAATCTCAATAACACTTCAAAAAAGTTTTCATTACTAGATTTGAAATATTTGTATGTAGCCTCATTATTCCATGATTTTGATCCAGAAAAAAATTCAGATAAACCGCATGAAGAAAATGTTTTGAAATTTATTTCAAATGATACTAGATTTGGAAAACTTTTAGAAATTACAAAATTAGATTTAAATTTAATTAAAGTACTCATACTAAGAACAACGTACCCATGGAGCGGTAAGTTAAAAGAAGATGCAGAACATCAAATTCAAGAATTTTTCAAAAATTCTGAATTAACAAGAAACAACCAAACAGAACAAGAACACTTTATGAATTTAGGTTGGTATCTTTCAGTTGTGGATAGAATGAGTGGGTATGTAGTTGGAGATTTTGCAAAAGCAATAGAAAAGGCAAAAATGAATGCACATGCCTTAGCATGGAAATCATCAGATATTATCAAAAATGCGGTAGTGTATTTTGAAGAATTATTAACCAAGGAAAATGAAATGTCTCAATTTATCTTAGAATCATTGCCAAAACACATGAGAAAGAATTTTTTTGATACAGTATTGTCTTTTATGAATATCAGGCAACAAGAAATTACAATACAGGCAAACTGCACATATGACAATCTAAAATTGGTTCCAACTATTGAAAAAATGAATACACGTGTAGATGCACAGTTTATCAAATCAATACATGCCATATTTTTAGAATTACCAAAACCACTCCAATTTGGCAAAGAAAATTTTGACGAAGCCGTAAAAGATCAAAATACGATTCTCAACACATTAAGATTAAATGATTCCAAAGGTGAGATAATTGGATTTTCCAAAGGCGGACCTCTAGAAAATTACAAACTAAGACCGGAAATTAAAGATGAGAATTATGGGCTTAACAATACAATATTTCTAGAACCTCTAGCACTAAAAATTGGTTATTGGGGATTAAAAGGAGGTAGTGAAATGCGCCATATGTTTATCATGCAAGCTCATGCTAAAAAATACAAATATTTGACTAGTTTTGCACTACGAAATGTCATTGAATCTAGAATAAATAAAGAAGAATTAGAATTTGTTACCAGATTTGATCCTGAACGATGGGATTACTATAGAGTTAAAATTTAAACGCAAGAATTTTGAGAGGCATCATATAGGCTCACGTGTTTAAAAAAAATAGTCAAAAGTACATTATCATAGAAATGATTTATTAATTAAAAATTTTAGTTAATTATCATGAAGCAGATTTTTAGTATCTTTGCGGTTTTAATGATTTTTATAATTTTATTTAATCCAGTATTTGCAACCACTCAATTAGAGAAAATGAATATTAGTAATGTACGATTAGTAGATGCGTCTAACAATAAACTACCAAACCAAATCAATGTAAATCAACAAGTTCAGATCTCAGCAGATGTAAAAAATAATCAAGAAAAAAATCAGAATTTTACATATATCGTTCAAGTTAAAAATCAAGAAGGCATTGTTGTGTCACTTGGATGGATAAGTAGTACCATAAATGCAGGGCAAACTTTTAGTCCCGCATTATCATGGGCACCAAAGATTTCAGACATATATACAGTCGAGATTTTTGTTTGGGAGGCTGCAGATGATGGAACAGATATAATGGGTGCAGCTTTAACAGAGCAAAAAATTATTACAATAACAAGTTAAAAGAAATTATTGCACAAAAATAAATTATGGATAACCTATTTTTACTAAATTAAAATAGCATCACAAGTTAAAAATTAAGATCAGAGATTTGCTTTATAGTAAAAAAAGTTTAACAAGATCCGCCTAATAGGGGATGAGCCTAGTATGATTATGACAATAGGATATTGTGTTAAGTGCCGGGATAAAAGAGACATCGATGGCGCAAAACCATACACCATGAAAAATGGCAAACCAGCTCTAAAAGGAACCTGTCCAAAATGCAGTACAGCTATTTTTAGAATCGGTAGAGGCTAGATAATCTTTCAGATAACTAGTAGTGCCATTCTGTAGTTAGTCCATTCCATAGCGAACGCAATGGAGTTGGATCTTTTTCTATTTCTTGAATAATTCTATTTTTTAATGAAAAGAAAAAATTTTCAAGTGCATCTATCCCACCATCCAAAAAAAGTTCTTGACCTATTTGAGTAATTCTTTTTTTCTTTTCCATTATTTCAATAGAGTTAGGATTTTGTAAACAAAATGTCATTAAATCCAATAATTCTTCCTCAAGCATAAAATCCATAATTTATTGAAATTTTTTTGAGTATTAGTATCTTTTTAGAAATTATAATGAAGAATAAAGATAGATATCATATGAAGATAGGTTACTTGAAATATTTTTGAGTATTAGTATCTTTTTAGAAATTATAATGAAGAATAAAGATAGATATCATATGAAGATAGGTCACTTGAAATATTTTTGATATTCATTATCCACATCGCTTGGAAATTTCATTATTCCACTAACCCAGCTTGTATATTCAGTTATTTGTGATTCAGTCCAGGTGTATTTTTTTACTTCTGCATATAATTTTTCTTGCTTATCCATCAAGTCTTCAAGTGATTTTTTATAGGTTTTTGCGTCCATAACTCCATTCTCAAATTGTGTTTTAGTTGTGCTAAATTGAACATTTAGTTCAGATAGTTTTTCTTTGAATGATTCTGGAGTAGGAATGGGGTTAATATTATAAAATCCAAAATACCATGTTGCACCGGCTATAATTAAAAAAAAGATAATTGTAGCTACTAATTTCATATTCCCTAAAATTATGAATGTGACTTAAACATTTATGAAATGAAAGACAGCATAAACTTGTTCATTGAAATTCTCACAAGTCGCCAAGTCGTCTTTCATTCAATTAACATGTTTTTCCACAAACTTAAGATTTTCGTTACAATTAATCTTGAGATAATTCAGAAAATCGATTTCCAACATAGTCCCAATTTACCACATTCCACCATGCAGAAATATAGTCAAGTCGTTTATTTTCATATTTAAGATAGTAAGCATGTTCCCACAGATCTAATCCTAAAAGAGGTATTTTTCTTATTGACCATGGACTATCCTGATTAGATGTAGTAATCATTTCTATTTTGTTAAATGTTTGATTAAATACAAGCCAGCACCACCCACTTCCCTGTATAGACATAGATTTGTTTGAAAATTCTTTTTTAAAATTTTCAAAATTATCAAAATACACATCTATGGCATCACCTAATTTACCAATTGGTTGATCAATTGGTTTTGGAGTCATTGTTTCCCAAAATAATTTATGATTTTCAAAACCACCGCCAAAGAAATTAACTTCACTTCTCACAGATTCTGGAATTGCATCTAAATCAGATAATACGGATGAAATGTATTGTGGATGAAATTCACTAGATATCTTTGCTAATGTTTTATTTAATCCATCAACATATGCTTGATGATGTTTTTTGTGATGAATTTCCATAGTTTGTTTATCTATGAATGGTTCTAATTCATCATATCCATAAGGTAGTTTAGGTAATTCGTATTTGACCATAATCTAATCAAGTATTATCCACATATATTTTCCAAGTGTGAAATAAAAAATTTTCTTATTTAGATCGTATTTTATCATGAATTTGTGCAAGGATTAATTCTGCCTTGTCTTTATTTTCATAGGTATCTGCAGTTTCATCCATAATGGAATCAATTTCATAGCTTTTATCCACTAAAATATTTGCAACATGATCATCCAGAGTACCTTTTCCAATTAGATAGTATGCAAAAACGGTATTCTTTTGACCAATTCTATGTAAACGATCTTCAGCTTGTCTATGAATTGCAGGACTCCAATCTAATTCAGCAAAAATTACGTATTTAGCTCTAGTTAAATTAATTCCCACATTACCAGCTCGTATACCTGCTATCATTAATTTTGATTCCCCTCTTTGAAATTTATCAATTGCTTCTTGACGATTTTTATCTGATTGTCCACCAATAATTGAAACTGGAGAAAATTCCTCAAGACGCTCATGTAGTAATTTATGAATAACTTTATGATGACAGAAAACTACTACACTCTCTTCTATTTCCATAATATTTTTAACAAAATTAATCACATGTGGAACTTTGGCAATACCTGCAATCTGTCTTTCACTTTGAATTGCTCTCTGGTATGATGCAGATTTATCAAAAGCGGTTTCAGCCTGTTTTTGTTCTTCTTCTAATTTACTCCATATTTTTCCTAATTCATCAAAATAATAATCAACGTCGGCATCAATTACTTCCTTATATCGAACTTTATCCTTTAATTCTTTAAGAACGTCAGATTTTTTTCGTCTCAACATCACATGTTTTTGCAATTCATTTCTAAGTGACGCTCGCTTATTTTCAAGCACGATTGCTTTACCTTTTTCATTTACATAGCAAAAGTATTCACAAAATTCCTTAAAACTTCCAAGTAAGCCAGGTCTAAGAATATCTACGATTGGCCAAATTTCAGACCCTCGATTATAAATTGGCGTACCTGAAAGACCAATTCTATATGAAAGTGAAGATAGTGCAGCTAATTTTTTAACTGCTTTGTACTTTTGTGTTGTTTTTGATCGTAAATTGTGAACTTCATCACAGACTATAGTGCGAATATTAAGTTTAGATAAATCAGATAGTCGTTTGTAAAGTAATTCATAATTTATAATATAAAAATCAGTAATAGGCAAGTCTTTAGATTTTCCAGTTCGGATAATCGTAGATGATGATGATTCAGATTCAATAATTCTTCCATTCCTACTTTTTTTCTTCATAAATTTGGTAATTTCCCTTTCCCAGTTATTTAATGTCACTAATGGTGCAACTACAAGTACTGGAAAAGTTTGTTTTTCAGTTGCAACATAGGATAATGTTTGTACTGTTTTTCCCAATCCCATTTCATCTGCAAGTAGTGCATTACCAGATGATTTTAATAAAAAATCTAATCCTTCTTTTTGAAAATTCAATAATTTTCCCCTAAATTGTTCTCCAGCTTTTGCACGATTTAGATGATATTTTGCTGGTTGCTGAACTGGTTTTGGAGTATATGTTTTAATGATTTTTCTTTGCCAAGCAGATTTAGATAGAATTTCAAGTGGGTATCTATCCATAATCAGCTTTATTTGCTTTACACTTTCTATACTATCAGGAATTATTACCTCATCAGTGTTTTCACCATACCATGCCTCAGGCACTAATCGTGAGATCATACTAACTGCACGTTGACCTGTCACCTTCCAACTCCAAATTTTCGAATATTTATCCAAAACATACTCCAATGTTCCGAAATTTTCCATAGATGTCACCATAATTTGTGGATAGAAAGTTTTTTTGACTTATGAATCTTGATATTTTTTACGATCATACTTTTGATCCTAAAAAATCTACAATAGTTAAAATAAGAATGAATTCTTGACTTAGGCACTAAATTTTAAGAAAACTACAATAAAATTCAGATTAATGAGGCTTGTCAAAAGGGTGAGGTTTTGTATTTTCATCATGGCAATCACACTGACAAAGATAGGCTTCGTGATTCTTTACACAGTCAATACACTCATAGTGTTTTCTGGTCTCACATGCAGCACAAATCATACTAGTACTAAATTGAAGATGAATTTGTATTTTTTCAATTTTAAATTAGGCTCAATAATCCACATCGCTTCTTTGAAGTAAATCAATAGTAAGATCAACATATCCTTGAGGATCAAGTTCTCGAGTGATTCCCTTGTCTATATTTATCAAATAGATTGAATGTAAATGAGCATTCAAGATATCAAAATAAGATATTTCTGGATTTTTATAATATCTATCGCATAGAACTTTAATTTTTTTTACATCAGATTCATTTCGTGCGTGAGGAGGAATAAGAAAAATTTTTGGAATTGGCATTAATCCAATCGCAGGTGTTGCCAAAGAGAATTTTGAACAATATTGACTGTATCTTGCAATTTTACTTATTATTCTGGCGGTAAAATAATCTATAGTATCCATCGCATGATCAGGGGGAGTAAAGCCAGTTTCAATTTCAATAATCGTATTTCCATCACCTTTTGCTGCAAATATATCACAAACCAAGATATCTGAAATTTGTTTTTCTACGTCCACAGTATATCCACGTGTAATTAAATTAGACGCGCATATTAGTTCTAAAACTGAATGATTAATTTTTACAAGATTCTTTTTATATAATTCTAATAATTGTTCTCTCACATGATCAAGTTTTTGAAAATCAGATTCTTTTAAATTTAGAATCAGCTTATCGGTTAAAGTACATACGTCATTACGGAACATTTCTAAATCCATATTATCAATAATGAATAATAATCCAAGTTAAAGAACATGAGTATTCAAATATAGTAAATTCATGTAAAAATAATTTTGATAAAAAAATAGGCTCAAGTTGGAACTTTAAACAACCATAAATTACAATAAAAAGAATAATAGAAGATATGCTTCACATAAAAAAATTATATTTTAAAATATAAAATAATTACAAGTATAAAGTTAATTCAAAGATATCATGTTTATTTAATTTATAAATTGAAAAATAATTTTAAGAGTCTTTAAAAATTCTTATTG
>Ga0208942_1000066_pt1 | contig 47539 bp, 39 predicted proteins | sample GreLakmeSU08MSRF_FD_187704 | JGI IMG/M metagenome (GOLD analysis project Ga0208942, IMG submission 187704) | Freshwater lentic microbial communities from great Laurentian Lakes, MI, USA - Great Lakes metaG SU08MSRF (SPAdes) | ecosystem: Environmental > Aquatic > Freshwater > Lake | place: Great... | reverse complement strand
TGCGCCTATTGCGCCGCCGGCTGCTGTTGCTGCGCCTATTGCGCCGCCGCCTGCTGTTGCTGCGCCTATTGCGCCGCCGCCTGCTGTTGCCGCGCCTGTGCCACCGCCGGCTGCTGCATGTTCTGCTGCCGCGCCTATGCCGCCGCCTGCTTCTGCTGCCGCGCCTATGTCTCCGATCGTGATGGATACGTCATCGGAAGAAAAGGAGGACGATGCCGCTGTAGCACAGTCTCGGTCTTCACCGAAAAACGGCAAAAAGCGAGCGCGGAACATGACACTGGAACAGTGTGGGCGGACTTCAATGGCAATAGGCTACAACGGTGGCACGTCTAGCTCGAAGGCTGTCGAGGGCGGCTCGCAAGGAATCCTCGCCCCGTCGAGCTCGCAAGACGCTAGTGAGGCCGGCTCGCAAGGAATCCTCGCCCCGTCGAGCTCGCAAGACGCTAGTGAGGCCGGCTCGCAGAAAATCACGGCCGTCTGGAGCTCGGAAGACATTGTGCCGTCAAGCACACAGCCTAGTCGGGCCGGCTCGCCAGCGCCAGGCACCAGTGCGGCCGGTGGCAACGGGGCAGCAGGAACAGCAAGCGTTCCCGTCGGCGGCATCGTGAACGGATACGACGCCTATCGACTTCATCTTCCTCAGGACTTTAGCTTTATGCATAGCACGTGGGTAGACCTCGGGAATGGTAACTATCGCCGAACGAACAGGAGTACCGACGGCAAGGAGCATGTGGTTAAGTGGCGTCGCCTTGGGCATGACAAGTGGGAAAGGCAAGACCCTGCTGGCTAATTTGGGTGCTTTGCGTGAACTGCTGTGTATTGTACATAAAGTATACGAGCTACCCTTGTTTCTTTTCGACAGGCGCGTCGTGCGCAGCGTGTGCAGAGTATGCGCTGTGTGGCTTCTCGTGCGCGTTGGCGGGCCTGTCGAGTCGCGCGCAGTACCGCGCAATGCGTATGTTACAGAGCAACGAGTCGCCAGTGAGCGGTGGCATGTCTGCGCGCATGTTGACGCGTATATATGTCTCGTCTGTTGTATGTGAGCGCGCTGTCGCACATACAACAGAACGAATAAAAATCATATAAAGCATTTCGGTCAGGTAGCTATGCCACATACTGTACCTGAGCCACCTGAGCCATCTATGCCTGCGATAGTTGAGGAGGATGACGAATCAGCATTGGACTGGGAAAGTTTTACACTGACCGACTTGCAAAACGCAAAAAAATGGAACGAAACCGAATACAAACAGAACGCGAGGAGAACGGAAGAAAACTTGGCACTGATCGACTTTGGTGCACTACCTGGAGTGGTTGCGGATTACGAGAAAAAGAAAATGGCTGCGAACAATGACGAGAATCGTGATGGCAAGACTGGCGCTCAGCGATTCGAAGAGAAGTACGAAAAGATGAAAAACTATTGGCAAACAGAAGAGAATTTTTTGTATCCACTGACGATTGTTTTTAGAGGTCCAAGCGAACGACATTATTACAAAATTATGAGCCAGACTCGGGACCGAATAAATACCATTATACTTAACCACCGCGAGGAATCGCATCTCGTGGAGAACAGGTACGTTTTTGTGAACGCCGTGCTTTCACTGATACTCGGCTCGTTCGACCGACAGCTACCGCCGGAGTTCGATAATAGGAAAAGTATTTTCAGTGCGGATTTGTTCACACCAAACAATCTCAAGAAAGAGGTGGCAAAAGGACAAACATCTCACGAATACTTTGCTTTTCTGAAGGATTTACTCGCATACACCATTACGTTTCGAATTGGACTTTTTAACACCCCACCGATGCTCACCAGGGAATTAGGCGAGTTCTACAATATCATTGATTTGTGGCTACGAGAGATCGAAGATGAAAAGCGCGAAAATGAGCAGCGCGAAAATGAGCAGCGCGAAAATGAGCAGCATACCGAGCCCGACTGGACAAGTACTACAGAAGAGCAGTCTGATATCGAGAACAGGAAGAACCCGGATGAGCAACCGAACGAGCAGCCTGCAAACAATGGACCGCCGCAGAATATTATTCGAGCGGAGATCGCTGAGCGAATGAAAAACTACAGGGAACAAATGGCGTCTCACATAGATGATGTGAACAAACACTGGTGTCTAATCGCGATACGCGCACCAGCTGCTTGGTATAACGAAAGTCTGCGCGATGAGCGTCAAGTGACAAGCGCATTGAACGATGCCATGCTTATCCACGATTTTGGCAGTATATCGTATCCGAGAACATCGAAAACTGGACAAGAATGGGACGATATATGGCCATTAGCACGTCAAATGACATTAGACAAAACAACGCACGGTCCCAACCGTCCTTTTTTGGCGTCGGTTTTGGGGACACTGCAGACGTCACTGCGGGATGCGAATGCAAAACGAGAATTACGAAATGGGGGCAAAACACTTTTTTTTGAAGGGAACTCGTACAACAGAGCATATCAGCGTGCTATTGGTTATGCACTGATTTGTGTCAAGCGACTTTTTTGGAGGTGGTGCATGGATGCGACATTTCAAAATGCCGTGGAAGAAGCGAGAGTAGAGGAGTACAAAGGGTACCTTGTGCATGCATTATTCACATTAACGATTTGGTACCGCACCGTTGCGTGTTATCGTGCGGTTCAAGATTCCGACAAGCATGACCTAAACTATGAGGATGAAAATGTGAAAAAATGTAATATAACGCGCATGCAATTGGAAACACCGGTTGCGACAGAGGTCGTTTACATGGGTAGAACGGTAACAGTCGCTAAACACAGACTCAGCAACCCAACCAACAATGAACCGTGCTGTGAAGAATATGTAGCTCGAATGAAAGTTAGTTGTGACAAAACATACGCTGAATTGCGAGACATTTGGAGGCTCGACGCAAGTGCTTGGCATGACAAAGCTGAAATTTATGCAAATCGTATATTATTAGTTCATCTCGTCCGGTTGAAAGAAAAAATGAAATATGGAACAAAATTTGTTGTAAAACGCTATTTGACACGAAGATGGAATGCACTATCGAAACGAAAAGTAGTTGTCCAAGAAACATGGTTGGATTATTTTCCGCATACTACATGGACCGGTAAAAATTTTTTCAATGAGATGTATGAATACTTCTCTGATTTACAGGAAGGCTTGCGAGACAGCACATTCAGAGCAAATAGTGTTTTTCCCGGGGCGATATGTTTTTCTAGGAATTACATCAAAAGGGTTCGATATTTGAAGACTTCTCTGAAGCGGGTGTTGTACATGATGGAATACAAGCAGATAAACTTTATGTTCGCGGATCAGGTTGCAGTACTCGACGCCATTCTCGATGTAAGTGTGTATCTCGAGCTTGTGCTAGCGATTTACACCCTTCAACAATCAGAAAGTCACTCGCTGGACTACAGGAAAGCCAGCTGGGAATGGAAATGCGAGGCCGAATTAACGATACGAGATGCCAAACCAGTGCAAATTCTCGAAGGCGGAGGTTGGGGCAAGTAGCGCATGCTTAGATATCGACGGTTTTGTTGCCGGGGACGCGCGTCCACTTGCGCTCGAGCGGGAGCATGGCGAGGTCGTAGCGGCGCATGATGTCGCGGACGCTCTGGCGGAGGAGCAGCGGCCGGCGGCACATGGTGAAGTTGGTGTCGAGGTACGCGACGCCCATGGCCTGCGTGTCGCGCTCGAGCAGGGTGAGGTCGTCGGTTTGGAGCAGCGCGGAGAAGAGCTCGACGAGCATGCGCTCGTGGCGCTTTTCGCTGACGGGGATCTGCGCGAGCATGCGCTTGTGGCGGTCGGGTTTGGTGCGCTGCGGCAGCTCGGCGAGTTCTTCACTTGCACGCATCGGCGCGGCGCTGCTGGCGCGTCTCGGCGCGGGCAGGTGGAGCGAGTGCGGGAAGGGCACGAAAACGCAGGACGCGCACGCGAGCGCGAGTAGCGCGAGGCCGAGCGCGAGGAGCGCGCGGCCCATTGCGGCTGGCGGCCGACGCCGCCGTTTTGGGTAGCATGCACTAAAAACGGATCGCTGAGCATGTAATAAACGGAACCAGTAGGCGCAATCAATCGTCGCTCTCGTCGCTCTGTACGTCGAGGACGGCGTGCCAGATGAGTTCGGTGGAGTGCGTGCGGCGAGCGAAGCCGCGCTCGAAGAGGCGCCAGTCGCAGGGCGGCTGTTCTACACGAGCGCGGCGCCTGTGCCGCACGATGTCTGCGGCGAGCGCTGCGAAGCGAGCGGCGAGCTGGTCGTTTTGCGCGTGTTTTGTTGGTGAAGGCATGCGACGGGGCGCTGCACGTGTTATATAAGCTGTGTTTTTTTTTGCGTTTTTCGCAGAGCCGATGATTTGAGCGAACGAGATGCAGAACATGGCATTGGACAGGCGCGCTGGCGCGGATGGCGTAGTTAGACCAATAAATAGGTGTGTGCTACTTTGCGTGTATAAAAGCAGGTGATGTGTGGTTTATGTCGGTTGACGCTGAGTTGGTGCCGCCAGTTTTCGTCGTTGCAGAACGCGCCGTTTCTGAGATGAAGCCGAACGACGAGGACGAACAGGCGAGAGACACGATCAACAAAGGCTGGAGCAAGGACCAGTGGATCAGTGGCGTGCTGGAGCGCGCGATCGGCATCGTTGCGAGGTCGGCGGAGAAAGGCCAGCAGAAATTCACGGTGAAGTACTGTCGGCCAGACAGCGCAAGGTACGCCGTGTGGGAGGACAGGAGTATCTCTAAGTTTTACAAAGACAACAGCGACGTCATGGGCACGCAGGACGGATGGGATTATTTCCCGATGCGAAACATTGACGTAAAGGTAGATGACGACGGCGCAGCGATACACTTGCAAGGATCACAACGACTAGACAGCATTAGTTTGCTGAAAATACAAAAAGAGAAGGGTGGAATGGACAAGAAAGTGTGCATTTGCTTCGAAGGCGACGGACACAACATTGACGGCGGGAAGAAGAAGAGTGGCATGTTCCTGTACGAGAAAATGTTTCACGCGGCCGCGCTGTGCCACGACGTGAACCCCGGCGTGCCTGCGATTCTTGTCACGTCTGTTTTGTGGACACACGACCCAACAAAATTCAAATCGTTCCTGGAGTGGTCTGTACAGTTCCTGCGAGAACACGTTCTGCTAGTCGAACAGCTGCTGCAGTACATCAACGATAAAGAGACGAGCTCGATCCATCAAACGTTACAGGGTATCGACGCAGACGACAAAGTCAAGCACGAATTTGATTTCTACTGCTGGATCAATGCCAAACGTGAAGGCGATGAGGTGGTGCACTCGGACGCGAAGGATAATTTCGACCTGCTACAGACAAAGACACAGCAGCACGGAAACGAATTAGAAGCGGCACTGGCCTTGCGGGACGCGGCATATTCTCCGACGGACGACTGGGTAGCCGCCAAAAAAAATAGGTTCAAGGATTTGGCGAAGCAGATTCAGGACGGCAGCGGCCTTCTGAAAAATAAGTTCTACGCGAAGGTAATCACGAGAAACGAAAAAGGTATTCCTGTTGTGATATTTGCGGTGCCGCGGGTCAAGCGAGACGACGTAGACAGCGTTGCGAATGACAATACGCATGCTTGCTCGGGCGTGTGGTACCCGATGCACGTCGCGCGATATGTGGCGCAGCACAGCGACCGAGCAATGGACAATTTCCTGATTTCGGGGAACAACAGAGGGAATGTGAAATTCGAGCAAGGCTTCTCGGCGATACGCAAAACAGACGCAGTACGACTCGTCCTGACAAAGGAAGAGTTTGACACCAAGCACAAGGAGCAGCTTTCAGGACACGTGTTATTCACGCTGCCGTGGCTGTGGATGAACATTGCGTTTCTTTGCAAGTTGAAAAGCACGCTGACTTACACGGTGGTGAAAAAGGCACAAAATACGCTGCAGATGTACACTGTTTTCACGCGCAAGCATTCGACTGAAATACACAGTAGAGACAGTGTGCAAAATGCGATGGAAATGTTTCCGAAAGCGAGCACGTCGCTATTTTCACACCTGTGCACGGAGCAATCAATTCGATTGGCACTTGAACCAGACTTGCGAGATTTTTTGCAGCAAAAGTGTGGATGGACGAACGCGACGGCTGCTTCGTCGCCGGCTGTGTTTTTCAGCATGGTCGGGGCGAGGAATCTGATCACAGCGCACACACTCGCGAAGCAATTGCAACCGACGACTGTGCTGAATGCGAAGGTCGAAGACGTGAAAGCAGCGTTTCCACTCGCCGCGCAAGTCGAGATTGAGTATGCCCTGGAATGTCTGTGCAGACATTACTACTTTGTGCAAGACAAGACAATGGAGCGCGACGGACTGATGACAAAGTCAGAATTCGAAACGTATAAGCGCAAGCACGACAAAGAACTGCGTGAGGCCAAGGAAGCGGCGCAAAACGTGAAGCCTGCGAAAGTAAAACCAGCTGTGCAGCGCCCAAATGCACCACAGGCAGATGTGGCTGATGCGCCCGAAGAAATTCAGCAGGAGGACGGAATACCTGCACAACAGGCACGAGTGCCGCAGCAAAATGTACAGCAACCGGGAGAAGATGAGCTGTGGCAGGACGATGTTGATGAAGACGGTGTCAAAATCGGTTTCGTTGCGCCAGTGGGATATAAAGTTGCAGATATCCATACACAAACTGAAGTCACAAAGGAATATCTGCAACAAGGACGAGTCGCATACTTACAGAAGGGTGAATATTGGAAGGACACAACCGACGGTAGTAGGGTCAAGATGGATTCATGGTATATCGGTGTAGTTCACGGTCAAGTGACAAAAAAAGGACCGCAAAAGGGATTTTTCCATATCAAGTACCCTGGTATTCGAAATGCCAAACAACAATTTGTAAATCTACTATTACAGGATTACGGGTGCAGAAACAAGTGGGTACTTGTTTTGAAAGACGAGAACTGACAGTCATGATAAAATTGGCCTATACGAGCTCGATGCGGTAGTGGTGGCCGTATGCGCAGCAGGTGGAGTGTGTCGGCGGCAGCGCGTGGACGTCCTCTTGGATGAAGCCGGCGCCGTCAGTATCGCAGACGGGGCAGGTGACGACGCACCAGCCGCCGTGCACGCCGAAGACGAGGTTTCGTGCGACGCGCACGACCGGCACGGCGGGCTTGGCGCGCGGCAGCTTCGGGATGCGGGGTAGGGGCATGTCGGCGCGTTGCGCGCCTTCCGTTTTGCGTAGTTTCAATTTTTTTGAATTTTCAGATTCGAGTATAAATAAAGAAGCGCTGGTTCGCATGTCTGTTGATCTGTCTAACAAGCTCGAGGTGGCGATAGGCACGATTATGGTGCAGCTGGCGTACGAGCAGCTGAAGGCCGTCGGCGCGCCGGCGCTCACGATCTCGCTGTTCATTTTATACGGCTGCGTGCAAGCGACGCTGCGGCACACGGCGGCGGGCTTCGAGCGACAGGTGCTGCTGCGCTGCCAGGTCGTGCTTGTCGGTGTTGTCGGCTCCGTGTTCCTGGCGAATATGCAGATATCGTCGGGCGGCGGGGTGGCCGCGCTGCTGCCGAAGCTTGTGGCGGTCGGCGCAGTGCTGGTTTTCCTGAGCATCATGCTGAACAAGGTGCAGGGGCGGTACAACCTCGTCGGCATCTGCCTGTTTATTTTCTCGGACTCGATCCAGGGCCTGCTCGAGTCGTCGCGCGACGGCCTGGTGGTGCCGATTATCGCGGCGGTGGTGTGTAGCGCCTCGCCGTGGCTGTCGCGGGAACTCGACGCGCGCGTGCCCGGGCTGAGTGTGCTGTGCCGGGCGCTGTTCATGGCGACGGTGAACTGGCTGCTCGACCTGGTCGCCGACACGGCTGCGACGCCGGCGGCGCACTGTGCGCTGCTGCTGCTGCTAACGGTGGCGATCGAGGTGTGCAAGAGCGTAGACCCTGCGCTGGACGAGACGCAGGCGTATGCAATCTACCGCGTGACGGTGGTGCTGGCGGCGTACATGCGGCGGCTGCGCGTGGACACGTGGATTGTGGCGGTTAGCAGCACGTTCTTGCTGGTTGCTGTGAAGAAGCTGCACGCGCGGTGGTCGCTGGCGGGGCTCGCGGTGCAGATTCTGCTGCTGCTTTTCGTTGGCGCGGTGGTCGCCGAGTTCAAGGCGGCGATCGTACCGCTAAATGTCGCGAACAAAGGCGTCGCGGTCGGGATGCTGCTGATAGCGTTCGAGGCGGTGAAGTTCGTGGCTACGCACTGAAGTTGACGATTTGCTGTCGTAGTTTATATAGGCCATACCGGCGACGAGTATGTCCTGGTGTACCGCGCGCGTCATATTTGTTGTGTTTGTTATGCTTGTTACGACGACGTCGGGCAGGTATTTGTACGATTTTGACCTTCAGTGCGACGACTTGTTCGTAGGACCGATTGATTTAGCAGGTGATGGTGGGTGGACAGCAGGAGAGGGGTATTGGGAAGAAAAAAAAAGGAAACACGCGAAACAGCCACATTTTTGGATGATGCCTACTACGCGGAGTCTATACTCTATCGCGACAGGTGCGTGGGAAAAACGATCGATAACAGTAGCCTCCTGTAAAACAAAAGAATTCACCACCTGTCGATTGAAACAAGTGAACATACTGGAAACATATACCGTAGGTAATATTGAAGAGCTCATACAAAGAATAAAAACTATTTCCCTTCGTGCTAGGACGGAGCGGTGCATGCCGTGGGCACCTGGCGGCAGGATGACACACTTGCTGACGCAATTCAATATGTTTGCAGGGTTGCAAACATACGATCGAGAGGAACGAGTCACAAAATGCAGTCTGAACAAATATAAGATAGGGTTCTTGAGCACAGCGTGTTGGACCGACGACAGTGCAATGGTCTTCTTGAAGCCCAATTATAAATTCAATTTGAAATCGTCTGGTAATAAGGAAATATGCACGATAGGAAACAATCTGGACGCACAGAATCTAGTCGTAAACGACGGTATTGATTTGACCTTTTTAGAAACCAGCATAACTTTCGAGTTGGACGATACGTCCGTATATCCACTGCAGTGGACTGAATGCAAGTATACAGGGAGAGACCCAGCGCAAGAGTGGCTAAAATTTGTTTCCCCGATTGGTTGGGAATTGCTACCAGAAACGATTCGTTCGAAAAGAATCCAGTTCTACAATTACCAGTTTGACGTGAAGCAGACAACGTGCACGGACTACGTGTCGGTACCATGTGTCGACAACGCGATGTCGTTGTACGGAAAAGCGTGTATGTGGGTGGCCGAATCGAAAAAATCGGGTGGGTTGTTACTTAGTGATCTGTTCACCGGTTGGCCTGCATCTTTCACTAATGATTTCATGCTGTACGGCGCAGGAGAATTCGTTATGGATTTGACGGGGAAAAATATACGGATGTTGCGGCAATATTATACAGCAAATGGGCAAAAGTATACGGCAGAAGCGACCGATACTGTTCACGCGCTTTCGCTAGACAGCCGCTTGTTCTTCGTGGAGACAAACATGTTTTCCTGCACCGGCTGCACCGGCTTCTTACAGGTGCCCGACCCGGCCGCAAAATTTAACTGCGACGTGCCACAGGCATGCATCGAGTGCAGCGTGATGCAGCGCGTCGTGTCGAGTCCTACTTCGATTGTATGCGACTCGCCGTTCGAGATGCGCAAGTGCCAGGACTGCGAAAAACACGAGACGCGGTCTTCAGAGACGACGTGCGCAGAATGCCCGCCGCTGGAGCCTATGCGGCGTTCCGGTAATTGTCGGGTTACGTACTGCGGCGACTCGAAGTGCACGGAGTGTAGCCACACGCAGTACTTCGACAAGACGAGTGCGGAAGGGTGCCTGTACTTCATGTCCGTCGCAGACGGCGTCACCTTTACGGACGGTGTGCGGTTCAACCGGGAGTACGTCGACCAGTACAAGCCGCCCGGCAGCACGCGCGCTCCAGAGGCAATCCCGGCGCTGCACTACCGCAATTTGATGTCGGCCGGCAGCAGCTGGGACAAGTCGAGCATTGCGAGTAAATGCGAACCGAGCATTTTTTCTGATTTTAATTATCCCGGCATTTTGACGCGCAATGTATGGGGTCAACGAATACGATACCGGCGGTGGTGTGGACACGAGGAAATATTAAAGGACAATAACGCAGAGTTGCAACTGTTGGTCTGTTATCGCAGAGTTGCAATGCCTGGCCTATTTTTTTCGGACGAATACCCCGTATTGCCTGTATATCCCAACAAAATCTCTTTGAGGGATGCGAATGATATGCGAAACACTGTGATAATAAAAGAACGCGTGCACTGGAAAAATCGAGTAGCAGAAATCAAGCTTGTGAATATATCACGCAACGTAGAGTGTCATTTCGAAATCCGGCGCGAGGGGCGCACCGACGACTGCACGTACTGCAACGGCACGTTTTACACGAAAGACTGTGGGCCGACGTACCACGCGAGCTTCGGGACGCCGGCGAGCACCGGGCCTGGGACGTGCGAGAAGTGTGAGCCGCAGTGTGCCTTTCCGGATAATTATTTCAACGCGATTGAGTTCTCGTGCTGGTCAAACGGAACGAGCCGCGTGAGCAGCAACGTGTCGTATGGGAGTGTGCGAAGCATTGGCGAGGCCATGTCGACGACACGGAACTACTGGTACAAGCCAGCCGCGTGCGTTGCGTGCGCGAAGCTTCGTACGCTGACTGCCGCGAGTGTGCCGCAGATCGTGACGCGCTGCGGGAACAAGGTGACGTTCGAGGTCTGGCATCCGACGCTGACGATTATAGTGTTACAGGAAAAGCGCCCGAGACGGCGTGTGTGCTGCGCCATCGACAGCATCGCTGTGTTGGACACCACTAACATGAACAGCGACATCGGGGTGCGCTGCGTGATAGAAACAGAATCTGCTACGCTCGAAGTTGCGAGTTTGACGGTCGGGGGGACGCCGCTGTGCCAAACGGTCGTCCCCGATTTGAGCACGACGTCTGTGCCATTCTGTCCGCCGGGCTGGTTTTTCAACAGCGCGAATTGTCCGGGGACGCTGACAGCCTGGAGCCAGCAGTGCTGCTCGCTGTGCTCCGGGTGCGCGACGGCGGGCGCGTTGAAGACGAATCAGTGGAAAATGTGCAGCGGGGACACGGCAGAGGACACGCAGGCGGCCGGCTGCGTGGCGTCGTGCGCGGACAAGAACTACCAGGTCGGGAACGACTCGTGCGTCGAGTGTGAGAGCTGTGGGTGAGGCATACATTTATTTAGGAGATCAAGCAAACAATAGGTCAAAGTAGCCAACGTCGCAAAAACAGGCGACACTAGCCGGCGGCGAAGTCGTGCTGAAGGGACAAACAAGACACGCGGCAGAGCCAATGCCGGATTTGTATGTTGCGGGTGTACATGCGGCACAGGCGCCGCCGTCGGGGCCGGTGTATCCGCCGTTGCATACGCAGTTCGTTTGGAGCGCGCTACCGGCGGGCGAGACGGAGTAGCTCGGGCAGGGCGTGCATGCCTGCGCGCCGGCGGTGGACTTGTAGGTGCTGCTTGCGCAGGCCGCGCAGGATGAACCAGCAGGACCTGTGTATCCCGCGTTGCATAGACAGGCAAGCTGAGAAGAACTGGCACCGGGAGAGACTGCGTTGGCGGGACAGAGCGTGCAGGCCGAGGCTCCACTAGCGGCCTGGTACGACGACGCAGGGCACGCCTCGCATGCCGTCGAACCGACGACGTTTTTGTAGGTGCCGGGGGCGCAAGATGTGCACACGCCGCCGTCCGGTCCGGAGAAGCCCGTGTCGCACGGACAGACGGTGAGCGCGCTGCCGCCGCCGCCTGAGTTCGCAGGGCAATTCGTGCACGCCTGCGAGCCGCTGGTGCTCTTGTACGTGGCAGAGGCACAGGCCGCGCACGAGCCGCCGTTGGGGCCGAAGTAGCCGGCGTTGCATTGGCAGCCTGTTGCGTCTATACAAGGAGCACACGTCCCGCCGGAGTTGAACGGGCAGCCGGTGCATGCTCCTGAGCCTGTGGTGCTTTTCCACGTGCCGGTCGGACAAGCGGTGCACGCGCCGCCGTCGGGGCCGGTATACCCGGCGTTGCACGTGCAAGCAGCGAGGGCTGCGCTGGAAATAGGCGAGTTGGAACTGGTAGGACATCCTAGACAGGTCGTGGCAACGGTCGCGCCGACCGTTGTCGAGTACGTTCCAGCCGCGCAGTCGGCGCACACCGCACTGCCCGTGTCGATTTTATACTTGCCGGCGACGCAAGCGGTGCACGCGCCGCCGTCGGGGCCGGTATACCCGGCGTTGCAAGGTGTGATGGTGTTAGTACACGCAGCACTGGACGAACTGCCGCTAAGTGAATCGGAACTGACTGGGCACGCGACGCATGTCACGGTAGCGGTTGCGCCAACAGTCGTGGAGTACGTTCCAGCCGCGCAGTCGTCGCACACCGCACTGCCCGCGGCGATTTTATACTTGCCGGCGGTGCAAGCAGTGCACGGGCCGCCGTCGTTACCCGTGAATCCTGTGTTGCAATAGCAACCAAGAACGGTAGAACAACCACTACACGTCGAGCCGGAGCTCATGGGACACGACACGCAAGTCGTAGCGGTCGTAGCGGCTGTTATCGACGAGTACTTGCCGGAGCCGCAGTTTTTGCACGTCTCACTGCCGCTGGTGTCTTTGTACTTGCCGCCGGTGCAAGCAGTGCAATACCCGGGGGTGCCTGTAAACCCGTTGTTGCAGAGACACTGTGTGCTGGATATGCATGTCACGCAGTTTGCGCCGCCGTTAGTCACGCATGTTCTACAATATGCTGTTCCGACAGAGTTTTTGTAAAAGGAATGCCCGCACTGATAACAAAAACCATTGCCGGTTCCATAGCAACCTGTGGTACATAAAATTGACTGTAGGCAGCCGGTTTTAATGCCATTTCCATTCATAGGCGCGTAGACGCGTGTGAGTAGTATCAGAAATTGCAGCACGTGTAGGTATATTTTCATTGTCCTTTATAAACCACATGGTTTATATAAAAATTACAACATCCTATACATTCCGCTTGATATGTTCTTCTGTGAAGCTTGATGTGTCGGCCACCAATTCAGCTTCTTGTCTGATTCCGTCCAAGAAAGAGTCTTCTTGCGCGGCTTCAGACGTGTCCCGGGCGATGTCGATTACGCACTCGAAATTATTTTCTAGTTGTGCGAGAGTTGCAGAAGTAGGCGGTGCGTCGAGGTCGCCGTCGATCGAGAATCTGAATGTGTTTCTATTGGGGGACATACACGTGCGGACGCGCATCGAGATCGTGGCTCCAGACACACTGCATACCGTCACTCAAATAACAACAGACGCGACAGGATATGCCGCGTTCTTGGGTGACGCGATGCTCGATATCATAAAGGAGACTGTGCGCGAGAAGACCGACATCGTATCCAACAGCCTGTGCAGGATTCCGGTGCCGTCTTCTTCGCTACGTCGCGCAGAAAATTTGCAGAACTGACAGACGCATCAAGAATAAATTTATTATATTCTAATCTGCTTCTTGCGCCAATTCAGATTCTTGTCTGATTCGATTGCAGTGTGAAACATCCTGTTCGTTGTTTGGCAGTCCAGGCCACAAGACATTGAGGATGTCTGTTGGGTTTTTGTAAGTTGAGTCTGGTTCGTGTGCGACGGATACGACCGGCGTTGTGATGGTTGTGGGTGTCGTGGTAGCGGTAGAGTCAACGTCGCCCGCAGGCGTCGTTGCGCACGACGCTAGCGCGCCGTCCTCGCGCACGGTGATCGTGACACAGTCGGGCGCGGCGGTATAGTCGGCGCGGGGTGGCATACTATACGCGGGCTGCGCGTCAGCTACCTCGAGCTCGGTTCGTATGAGCTGCATGCCCACGCAGAGCGAGTCGACTTTCTGGTGGAGGATGTCGAGCGACGCACATGCGCGCTCGATGCTGTCGAGTTTCTGCAGGAGCGCGGCGTGCTGGACGTAGTCGGTTGTGGTTTGCACTCCGTCGGCAGGCGCGTCCGCCGCCATTTTGCTGTGTAGGACGCCGAGCAGGCTTTCGAGCGTGTGCGTAGACGGGTTTGTTTGTGTACAGTCCATGTGGCTGCTGCGCCGCGCTTAAATAAGCACTGGCCCGAAACAGCGGTTTCAGACAGCCGACGTTAAACGAGACACACGAGCGAGGCATGCACATCTTCGATGTGCCGATGCACGGCAAGAACATGAACATGCGCGAGTTTTCGAGCAAGTACGACCCTCGGGCGGCGGACGTGGCGGCCGACGACTGCGCGGCAGGCGCGGGCGGCTTGACGCTTCTGGCGCTGCTGTTTCCGGTTGGCACTGCGAGTGCGATGACGATGGTGTACGGGCTGCGGCGCGAGGCGACGGACTGGGGCCCGGAAGCGCCGGTGTTGCTGTTCTTCCTGGCGGCGGTGCTGCCGCTGCGCGTGTATACAGGCCTCTGTTTTCCGGAGCAGACATATGCCGTCTGGCCAGGTGTCGCGCTGCACTGCGTCGTCATGCTCTTTGCATACCCGTACGACGTGGAGCGCGTCCCCGGCGTCGTGTTTTGCAGCGTGCTGGCGGCGGCCAGCGTCTTCACGGCGCGCTGCGTGCGCGGGCGGTCGCTGGCGGCGAATGCCGCGACGCTGCTGCTGGTGGCCAACGGCGTGCTATCGCTCGTCGTGCATAACACAGACAGCCGCGTGTCGGTCTCGTACTACCACGCGAGCTTTGCGCTGCTCTGTCTTGTGTTCTTGTCGTTCTAACGCGTACTCTTTCAAACGTACTCATTTGGTGATACTTTGGGGTGGGCATAGGTTACATATTGTGTAGTGGTCGGTTTGATTTTATGAGACTCGGCGATGCACTGCAGTATCATAGACCACAGCATCCTCCTCTGAATGTTTGTGCATCGAGCAGTGGTTATTGCCGCATCGATTGCGTTTGTGTCGTAGTAGAGCTTGTCGCAATCGAAGAATAAATAAAGCATGTCTTCTGGGTCTGGTGGCATATGCTTACCGAGCGCATAAAGCGTCGCTGTGTATTTCAATTTCACAGGCGGTGTCGTGTCTGTCTTATCGACATATAGTTTCATTAACAAACAAGACACAAAATCATACAAGACATACACATCGAGAATGTTCGCGTCTGCACGCTGCGACGACAACGTTTCGCATATAGCGTGGTAAATGGCCGACAGCTGTGCTATTTGTCGTTCCTTTGCATTATTGACAGACATACATCCAATGTCGCATCCTTAAATACGCGCGTCGGCTGTAAAGGCGTACATGCGTATGCGCTCGCGTATTGACGACCACGTCGTCGGCGCGCCAGTGCCTGGGAGTGGCACAACAACGGGCTCGTGTGACTGGTGCTGGTGGTGCGGTAGGAATGGTGTCTGCATCAGCGCGCGACAGGGCCGTGGTATATACCCGGCGCCGCATATTTGTAGGACGCCGTTTGCGTTTGCAGCATGCGCATCGTGTCGTGCACAGGAGTGCTTAATTCGACGCCTTCGAAGCGCGAGATCTTCCTGAGCACGACTTCGAGATAGTCCTGCACTTGCATGGTAGCACGTTGCCGCAATTGTGTCTCGACTGTTTGTACGTCGACGCTTGTGACGCCAATGCCGGTCAAGATATTCTTCATTTCGACCGGTACATTGTGCTTAGCGTTTTTCATGCTAGCATGCCGTGGGCATCTACCAACGTCAGGTATGTTTATTTTTTTCAGGCAAGGAATGCCAAAGGCCGTTTTGTCAAGCATGCTTGGCCTGCGCCGGACCAGAACATACAGGAAGGGATATTTAGCAATAAAATAGATATGCGTATATAGGACGACAGTGGCAATATTATGTTGGATGATAGCACTAAGATAAGCCTCGCGCAAACAATAAGCGAATCGAACAAGAAGTTATTTGGTGTTGGCTTGCACGCCATCAATGAGCTGCATGTGAGGTTTCCGGAATTAAAGCAGGAAAACATGGGCGTGGCGTGGTTTGGCGGCGGACAGCAGGGCCAAATACCGCTGTTGCTGAACATGTTTCCCGAGATACAGTTCGAAATGTATACGCCGAGGCCCTGTCCGGTCGGCGTCGGGCTGTGGGAAACAGCAGATGTCGCGTACCACAACACCTCGCTGGCTGATTTCCTGGGTCACGTCGAATACTACAAGGGCGACCGAAAGTTTGCGGTGCTGGTCGACATGGACTACCACCTGAAGCCGGAGAAGCTGACGAAGATGAACGAGGCGAGGATTGTACCGACGGTGGAGTCTGAGAGCGTGCACTACGACAGGTACACGGCCGTGTACGACGCGACGTGTGCGCGCCTCGCGCGCTGCAGCCACGTCATGCTTGTGAGCACGCCGTTCCGTATGCCGTGGATGACGCGCGATTACGGCGAGAACGGGCACAAGGCGAGCTGGCGCGACGCGAGCATTGGCGCGCACGAGGTCCGCTGCACCAACATGCTTTTGTTTCCGCAATTTGCGTGTCGCGTCAAGTCAACCGAGATGCGTGGGTTGCTGGTGACCGGCGGCGACGGGCATGGCGAGCTGCAGACGGTCATAGACTGGCAGGTGCTCGACAAACGACTAAACGACGAAGACATTGAGTCGCGCGAACTGGCGCGCGCTACTTTCATGCTTGATCAACTGGAAATGTACCAGAAAATCGCCGTACCGGTGGATATGTCGTGCTCGCGCGAGATAGCGTGCATGCGCGCGTGGTCGGCGGTGTTTGTGGAGAATTCGATAGACGAAATGCGGGCCGTGCTCATAGACCACGAAATAGCAAACAGCGGCGAGGGCGTATATAAAGCGCACGACGCAGCGACATGGTTAAACACTGTGTAGGTCTCGAGACGTCGGCTTCGAACATTTGGATGGCACTTATGCACTTCACGAATGGCGTGTCGCCGCAGCAGATCACGCGTAACGCCAAGCTCAGCGTACGCGCGACACTGGACGAGATCGAGGCGACAGAGCAGGAACTTGGCGACGAGCAGGAGCGGCTTGTGGCGCGCGTCAAGACGATACGCGGGCCTGGCGTACCGACAGACGTTACGCGCCTGAAGCCGCTGCTGCTCCAGTGTCGGAAAGTCCGTATGAAGCTGCAGACGCTGGCGAAGAAGCGCCTGGCGCTAGAAAACCACATGGACACGCTCGACAATAGCGAGCTCAACCAGCACGTGCTGCACTCGATGCAGAAGACGTCGCACGCGCTGAAGGGCATGGGTCTGGAAAAGACGATCGAGTCTGTTGACCGCGTCATGATGGACCTCGAGGAGAACCACAGCGACATCAACAGCATACAGAGCGCGCTTGCAACGACATTTGACAACACGGAAGATTTTGACTGGGAGGCCGAAATGGCGATTCTATTGCAACCGGACGTGTATTTTGGAGAACAAAAGGCGCGCCAGCAGGCCACAGAGGTGACAGGGCCCGTGACGCTGAACGTACTGGACGTCGACGACAATGACGACAACCAGTCTGCGCCGGAAGCGGCGCAAGCGGAAAAAGCGCGCGTGTCCGAAGAATTCACGGACACAGAGCCTGCACGCAGGATGGCACTTGAGGAGTCGTATTTATAAAAGAGACAATACTAACGCACATGAATCGTGTTTTACTTGTGCTAACCTCGGCATGCCACATGCGCCTCGCCTGGCTCGTGCTGCTTTACGGCGACTTGCGCACGCCGCCGGCCGTCGACCTTGAGGCCTGCCTGCCGTGCAACCGAGAAGACGGTGTGTCCTGCGAGACGGCGCACCTGTGTTCTGCGTATGTCCCGGATAGTCACTGCTAGAATGTGCCGGTAAACCTTCCAAGCAAATCACGCGGGTATTCCTTCTGGGGTGGAGGCGGCGGCGGTGCTGCTTTTGTAGTGGTAGACTTGTGTGCGGTTGCGCCGCTTTTAACGAGCTGTGTAGCGGGACCGTACGTGTTTTTACCTGTAGAAGCACCCGGCATATGACGTCGAACGCGTCTCTTTTATATATGGCACAGGCAAAGCAGGGAATGTTTGACTATCGCGACCCGGACTTTACGAGGACGACTGCGCAGCCGGTACTGGGCGCACCTGTTTGCAAAAGCGACGCGGTTGTTTTCGTGTGCGAAGACCGCTTTGTGTTTGACGAGTACAACGTCGAATTTACGAATACGCACGTCGAGTCGACCTTGGCACCGCCTGTTATGACTGCTGGCCGCGCGATACGATGCACTCGCGCGTAGCATATGCCATAATGATTATATTTTGTTTTGTGTATAAAAGAGATGGTCGTATTGTTTATGCGCATTGTTTGTCTCTTTGTCTTTCTACTAGTGTTTTGTGCACAACAAGCAGCTACGCAACAGTGTGCGGTATGCAGTGCTGGAAAGTATAAGGACGTTAGTGCAAACACTTTATGCACAGTCTGTCCGGCAAACACGTACAATTCATTTTCCGGGGGCATCAGTCTGGATAACTGTACGATTTGTGGCTCCAACTCTCAGTCCGCGAATACGAGTACATCCGTGGCTTCGTGTTTTTGTAACGCCGGATTCACTGGTGTGAATGGTGCTTGTACGGCATGCGATATAGGCAAATACAAAACTTCGCCAGGTAGCGCCGCATGCACAACGTGTTCAGGGTACACCTCGACAGCGTCCAGTGGCAGCACTAGTTCAGGTGCGTGCGTATGCAACGCTGGTTACGAAGGCGCGAGTTGCACGGCATGTGTGGCAGGATTCTACAAGAGCGCAACAGGGTCAGGTTTTTGTACGCAGTGTCTTACTTCCAAGTCGACGCCAGGAACAGCGGCAACCGATGTTTCGGCATGTGAGTGTCCTATTGGAACGACTGGTGCAAACGGTGTCGGTGAGTGCACAAACTGTATCGTCGGAACATACAAATCGGTGACAGGTCCGGGTATATGTACCAGCTGTCAGACACACTCGTCGTCGGTGCAAGGAAGCACGTCAAGCACGGCATGTCTTTGCGTTATTGGGTACTTTGGACTGGCGGGCCAAACGTGTACTGCGTGTGGTGCTGGAACGTACAAAGACACGACCGCACCAGCCAGTTCCTGCACCTTGTGTCCTACCTCGACATACTACACTGGGACGACGGCGACGAGTGTCAACGCATGCGTCATGTGCACACGAAACTCGACGTCGGTGCAAGGCAGCACCCTGGCGAGCGACTGCAAATGCACAGCCGGATTTTACACGGCCCCATATGTAAATGCTACTGTTACCACGTGTGAACTTTGTCTGCCGGGCACATTCAAATTATACGGAGCAGGAGCGTGCTCGTTATGCCCTGCTGGAAAGTTTGCGTCGACGTCGGGCGGGATCACCGCTGAGGTGTGTTTGACGTGTACGAACAGCACATATTCACTGGCCAATCGCAGCCAGTGTCAAAACTGTCCTCTCAACGCATACGCACCTTCCTCCTCCGGTTCTATCACGGAATGCATCTGCAACGCCGGGTATTGGCCGCAAAATAGCCCAGGCTCTGCTGGCGTTTCTTGTTTCGCATGCGATCTAGGTAAATACAAGGTGGCTGTCGGAACAGGCAACTGCTCATTGTGTACAACCGGCAAGTACCTTGACGTGCAAGGTTCGACGGATTCGACCGCGTGTATAATTTGCCCGCCACAAGCAACGTCTGGAGACGGCAGCACGGCTCTCGATCAATGCTCTTGCAATGCTGGATACACTGGCCCTAACGGCGGGAGTTGCATAGGCTGTGTTGCCGGCAAGTTTAAGACGCTTATAGGGAGTGTCGCGTGCAGCAACTGCACGGCCGGCACGTACTCGACGGCGGTGGCAAAAAACGACAGCAGCTGCACCGCGTGCGGCTTCTACGCGATGTCGCCGAGTGGCAGTGTCAGTTCGTCTGCTTGTATTTGTTCGGCTGGATATGAGTATATATAAGTCAAAATACGATGTTATCATAAATAGTATAAATGATAGAGTGGCTGTATAGATGATACGTGTGTATTTGGTAGCTACTATACTTGCGATGATTTTACGAGACGCAAGTGCACAATCGTACACGTGTGCATACTGTTTGCCCGGTAAATACAAGAGCGTAGTTGCGAACGACGCGTGTTTGTCGTGTCCTGCAGACAAGTATCAACCAAACTACGGCATGACAGATCAGGTGGCGTGTCAGGCGTGCACTCCATATTCCGTGGCTCTTAGTGGGTCTGTGCTATACACTGATTGCAAGTGCAACCTGGGCTATACAGGTCCAGACGGAGGCAGTTGTGCGACATGCGTCGAAGGCCAGTTCAAGTCAGTGAACGGAAGTGCGGCATGCACGAACTGTGCGGCGTACTCGGACTCACCTGCGACTAGTATAGAGAGCACGGCCTGCACGTGTAACACCGGATACACTGGCAGCAACGGCGGGCCGTGCTTAGGATGTGCATCGAATTATTATAAGCCGACAACGGGCAGTGTGGCCTGCACAGGGTGTCCTGCCAACTCGAACTCGCCAGTAAACAGCACACTTCTAACAGCTTGTTTGTGTAATGCCGGATTCACAGGCGCCGACGGTGGGCCGTGTTCTTCCTGTCCAGCCGGTAAGTACAAAGTCGAAAGCGGCTCAGGTGCGTGCCAGGACTGTAGTGCCGGCTTTTATTCAACAGCAACATCGAAAACTGACGCAACCTGCGCTACATGTCCTGCGTTCACATCCGCTGTGTCTGGCTCGTCTGCGCTGCTCGCCTGCCGATGTCTCGCCGGATACAACGCAGTCAACGATGGAGAGCCGTGTACAGCATGTGTCGCTGGAACGTACAAGGCGGCCATCGGAACAGCGTCGGCGTGCACAAACTGCGGACTAAGCACGTACTCGACAGCGAGTGCGGCGACGAGTGCTGCTACGTGCGTGTCGTGTGCGGACGTAACGTTAGGGTTTGCACACCTCATCACAACGACGACAGGCGTAAGCGCGTTAGCAGGCTGTCAGTGTGAGGCAGGCTGGAGTGGCACTTTGGGTGACGGTACCTATTGCTACCAGTGTCTAGCCGGCACGTTCAAGAGTTCAATAGGTTCGGCAAGCTGCACACCGTGTGCCCAAGGCTATTACTCTACGACACTGAACGCGACGACCGGAGACACCTGCTTGGCGTGTACGGCGAACAGCTACTCAGGGTTAAGTAGCAGCGCATCTGCGGCGTGCACGTGTAACACGGGATACACCGGTGTGATGAGCGACGTGTGTGTTGTTACTGGTCCAAAGGTCAATGTAGCGCAGTTGTATGGTGTAACTGTTACTGCGTCTTCCACTAGATCGGGTACGAAGCTAATTGGATTATCGGCCACTCCAACACCAACCTTCGACCCAATGTATTTGATCAATGGACTTAAGTTACCAACAGATTTTAATACCGACGGTATTCGGCCAATTTCCTTGAACGGATGGGCTTCCGTGAGTATTACAACCACTGGTGCCGTGTTTCATTGGTTTCGTTTGGATTTGGGGTCTGCGAAGTCTATTCAGGAAGTTTCATTGTACTGGCATGCACATGAACAAGAAACTTATCCTCAAAGTGTCATTAATTCAGGAACAGATCCATGGAATAAGAACATTAAAATCCAAGTTGGAGATATAGATGGACCTAACCAAAATACTAATTGTGCAAGTGGGATTAATTCACCTAGGATATTTCCATTCTCTACCACAGAACCATCTTCTAGTGTCATTAATTGTGTTGGTACTGGTCGCTACGTGTATGTTGTGTTGCCGTCACTTGAAGATGGTAGTGTTCAAAGAATGCACATACAGGAAATAGAGGTTTGGAGCGCACCGATGGAATGCGGCGCTTGCGCCGCGTGCGCGGCAGGCAAGTACAAGGGCGCAACAGGTTCCGCTGTGTGTGACAATTGCATAGTCGGCACGTACTCGACAACCGTTGCGGCGACAGGTCTTGGTGTTTGCGAGACTTGTCCATCAGGTTCGACGACGGCTGTGGCTGGGACGGCCGCGCTGGCAAGCTGCACGTGCCCTGCAGGCTGGATAGGAGCAAACGGTGGCGCATGCACAGAATGCGGTGCCGGAAAATACAAGGTAGGGCTAGGACCTGGGGTTTGTGAAAACTGCCCGCCCGACACGTACTCGACGACGGCTGGCGCGACAGGTTCGGGCACGTGCTTGACGTGCGCAGCGCTGCAAACAGCGGGCGGTGTTGCAAAGGCGCCTGGCACCGGCAACTCGGCGGCAACGGCGTGCAAGTGCGACGTGGGGTACACCGGCGGCGACGGTACGGCGTGCACGGCATGCCTCGTTGGCACGTACAAGAACACACAAGACAGCGCGGCTTGCACCACGTGTACATACAGCACGTACAACGCGTTGACTGCGCAGACGAGCTGTACAGCTTGCCAAGAATACGCCGTGTCGGGTCTTGGAACCACTGCACTGACAGGCTGCCAGTGCGCCCCAGGATACACCGGCCCGAACGGCGGCGTCTGCACAGGGTGCTACGCAGGCACTTACAAGACGTTTGCAGGGACGGCGGCGTGTACGTTATGCGGGAACGCGACGTACTCTGGCACGCCAAACGCGACATTGTCGAGCGTGTGCACGGCGTGTCCGAGCTTCGCGCTTTCGTATGCCGGAAGCCAGGTCCTATCGGACTGCAAGTGCGATTTCGGGTACTACACGCAGAACATATCGACGCCGATCATGTCGTGCCAGCAGTGCTTGCCGGGCACATTCAACAGCGAACTCGGCGTCATTGCGTGCTCGAAGTGCACGGCCGGCTATTATTCGATTAATCCTGGTTCGACATCACAGGAAAACTGCCTGCCGTGCTCGTCGGGATATTGGTCGGCAGAAGGCAAGGCGCAGTGCGAGGTGTGTGCGCCTAACGCGGACTCTTTGATAAAAAGTGGTGCTCAAACAGACTGCAAGTGCAACGCAGGCTACACCGGCGGCGACGGCGGCCCGTGCAATTTCTGTCTCAGTGGAACGTACAAGGTACAGAACGGGTCCGCCGCATGCACTCTGTGTGGGGTGAATAAGTACTCTACGAGCACTGCAGCGATAGCAGAGACGACGTGTCTTCCGTGCTTCGTCAACCAACAGTCCGGGACAGGCAGCGACGATACGAACGATTGCAAGTGCAACATGGGGTATACCTCGACGAGCATCGGCGTTGACGGCCCGGCATGCGCTGCGTGCGCGATGGGAAAATACAAGACGATACCGGGATATACAGCGTGCTTGGAATGTCCGATGCACAAGTACGCGGACTTCACAGGCAGCATCAGTGCTGACAATTGCACTGCGTGCTTTGACTTTTCTGTTACGTTCCAGACTGCCAGTACCTCCATCGAGAACTGCACGTGTACTAGAGGGTATCAGCGCGCGTAGGCTGTACGACTGCTGCAAATTTGACTTCGTATATATAAACGAAGTTGTCTGTTTTATTATGAACGTGCTGTTTGTGCTTGCATATCTCGGCTGTGCCAGTGCAGCGCATCCGCACATGTGTATAATATGCTCGCCTGGGAAATACCAAACACGTGCGTCGAATGTGCCGTGCCAAGACTGTGCTTTCAATACATATTCGGTGTCGTCTGGTGCTACGGCGTGTACGTCGTGTGAACAGAACTCATTCTCCTCGCCGGGCAGTTCGAACTGTACGTGTGCGCTTAACTACGCCAGAGCGTCCAACTCGAGTAGCTGCACGTTTGCGTGCGATAACGGGCGCGTGCAGGTTGGGTATACATGCGAGTGTCCTGCTGGCATGAACGGGACAGACCGGGGCGTGTGTGCACTGTGTCCGGTGCACACGTACTCGTCGCAAGTAGGCTCGCGCGTGTGCACTCTCTGTCCTGTGCAAATGCGATCTGCAGCGGGCAGTGTTTCTGAGGGCGCGTGCATGTGTTCCGTCGGATTTGTGAAGCAATACAGAGCGTGCATAGAGCTGTTGCCTGTGTCGGTGGTGACGCAAGTGGACATCGTCCTGCAGCAGTCGAGCACCGTCGATCTAGAGGAGGTGCGACAAGCGATTTCAACAGCAGTGTCGGTGGAGCTACGCATACCAGAAGTATATATTATCGTTGACGTTGCTCTGCTTCTAGTTGCGTCGTTTCGCAGGCTGATGCAGACGTCGTTCAATACGACCACGTACTCTGTCACCATTCGTGTGCTGTTTGCTGCAAACGCCTCGGACGCGTTTGTGAACGAGACACAGTCTGCAGTAGGTATCGTGGATACTCTTTTGCTCGCGGGGATATCAACACACACTAATGGTACCAAGCTAGCTGTGCTTAACAGTACGGTGCCGATGGTTCGCAACGTGCAGGGGATATTCAACCCGAACTCGCGCGAACTAGTGTCGTGCACGCTGGTGTCGTGGCAGGACGAGCGCGGAGTGGCGCAGGCCTGTATGCGTACGTGCGGCGCGAACGAGGACTTGGTTGCTATGGCTTATGTGCAGGGGCTGTACGTTTTGGACTGCCAGCGCAAGACAAGCACGCTGACACCTGCACCGCCTGGTCAGCCGCCACCGCCGCCTGGTGAACCAAGCTCTAGTACTAGCGCGATCGTGGGCGGTGTGGTGGGTGCCGTAGCGTTCCTATTAGTGCTGGGGTCGTTTTTTGCTTGTCGAATCTGTCGTGTGAAGCCACCGGTAGTGTAACTACCGCAACGTAGCTAGGAAACAAGCATTCGTTCTCAAAGAATAACTTTATTCAAATTTTTCTGCACCACTGCTTCTCTGAACGAGAGGAGGTCGTGTATGTACGGCATTTGGTGAGGCCACGGCCTGTGTTTGAAGCAAAGGTGCACCGTCTGTATGACGCCCAGTTTGCTGTCAAGGAGCGTGAACGTCTCGATGTTCATCGTTTTGCGACATATGAAACAGACGGCCTTCTTGCGGACGTGGGCGTGGGTTTGTAATTGGCAGCTGTGCATTTCGAAGCCAGAGGCCGGCCACGTGTGCACGACGCGGCAGAAAGGACACCAGAAGTACTTTGTGTCCTTGATGCGGATAATTGAGTGGAAGCAGTTGATTGTCACGATGTGTTCGTGTGAGTCGCATGTCTTGCAGTGGACGACAGAGCCGTTGTACAAGCGCATTTTCCTGTTGAGCTGTGTGAAGACATCTACGCAGCCGAGACAGACATAGCAGTAGAGGGACTTGGCGGCCATCACGGTGTTTTCGGCACACATTTTCCTGAGCGCGATCATCTGCATGTGTTGAAGCTGCAGCACGAGGACGTCGCGGGTGATTATGTTCTGTATTGCCTTCAAGGAGAAGAGCTGTGCGCTATCGAGGTCGGGATTGAGGAGGTGCGTGATGATGTCGACGGATAATGGCGAGTGGATAGCCTTGTGCACGAGCGACATGGTGGTCGGAATGTCGGGTGCGCGTACAGGGATGCGTATCTTGTAGCTGCAAATGCGGTTGCAGCGCTCGAGCATGAGTATCGCCTTGGAGTTGAGTTCAGCGAGGTTGAGCTGCCCGGTGTCGAAGCTAACGGTGCGGAAGTTGTTACAGACCTGCTTGAGATCGGCGAAGTGCAGCGACTGGAACGTCGGCTCTGCGCAGAAGATCAGCGGCATAAGCTCGAGCTCTATCGGCATGTTATTTTCTATGAAGAAGATGAAGTACTCGATCGCGGCGATACGCACGAGCGCCATGTGCGTTGTACAGAAAATGTACATGTCGCGCTTGCTGCCGCGCGAGAGGAGCTCGTGCATAAAGACTACAAGGTGCACGCGCGTCGCCCATGGAGGCTTTTTGCCGTCGTGGTCGAATATGCCAAGACAGCATCCAAAGATGATACGCGTGATGTCCTGCACGCCGGTGGACGTGCACGCTTCAAAGGCCGGGAAATTCAGACGGTTGTGCTTCAAATACGGCAGGCTGTTCTGGATGACCCTTGTGAGGACGTCGGTTTCCGCGTTGTCGAGGATAATATTGCGGATGCAGTAGCCAATGTCGGCGCAACAGCGCACGTCGAAGACGTCGTCTTCGTGTAGGACGAGCTGTTGCCAGGCGCACGCCTCGAGGAAATGGTGTTTGGTGCAGGAGCAGAAGAACGCGAAGACATACCTGTCGAGTTCGGCCTGCTGTGCTGTTCGGAGGTTTATAGCGAGTGTGAGCGCTTTGATATTCGCTGCGAGCGTTGTGTCGCATTGTCTATCGTCGATTTTTAAGTTTGCCCCCGTTACATCGCTTTGCCTAAAGACGCCGTCTATGAACATATCTTTCTTGGTCAAAGTCGAGGTAACGGGGTGTGCGGAAAATCCTCCATGTACACGTTGTGCTGCTTCATATAGCGGATACCAAAGTGCGTAACAACTGAGTATCGATTCCGCTGGTGCGCGACGATCGGGAGTGGCATGGAGTGCACGGGCCCGTGTGGCGGGCAAATGAGCATTGCGCTCGAGTGGTATTCACCGGGCGTGTTGCAGATATTGCCGTACTTTTGGATGACGTGCTTGACGCGATGGCCTTCGCGAAGGACGTTGTAGAAGATAAGGTGCGTGCTTTTGCGCATGCATAGCAGACACATGCCGTTGGAGGTCTGCACGAGCGGGAGCGCAAACTGCACGCCGATGAACTGGTTGTCGCGGTCGATTTTCATGCACTCGCACTGCGCCTGGAAAATGCACTGCTTCTCGCTCGAGTCCTTGCACTCGCGCATGTAGCTTTCCTCGTACGCACGGGTCACGATGGGCACGCAGTACGCGCCCGGCTCGGGCATGCCCGCCAGCATCTTGAGGACGCTTATCTTCGAAATCAACCAGTCGAGCGGGCTGTTAGTATCCGGCGTCGGCAGGCTTGCGAGCAGGACAAGGTTCTTGTCGATTGCGTCGCGGATAACGCAAATGTCAATTTTTTCGGCGCTCTCGTCGCCTGAGTCGCGCTCGACGTGCGCTGTGCGCTTGCGCTTGAGCTTCGTCCAATTTTGTGGAAGCAGCATTTGCTGACTCCGTACTTGCCGCGTAATGATTGGGTGGAATATATTTTTGTCTGTTGTTTGCGTGTGTTTGGCCAACTGTATAAATGACTGCGGCAACACGCGCATGCTTGTTGTCGGCGTGTGCAACCCTGCTGGCGAAGAGGCCGGATACAACGGCCTCTATCTGACGCAAGACGAGCTCCGGCGCGTAGTTCAGCAGGACCTGATGCTGAAGCTACCTGTGAAGACGGAGCACTGCGGTTCGGCGGTCGGCAGCGTTATCAGTTCCTTCATCGACCAGAAAGGCCAGCTGAACTGCGTGATGGAGCTCGACACCAACAGCCTGCCAGCGCATCTCACAGGCGATTTCATCCGCAAGGGCATCGCCGCGGACCTGTCGCTCGGGTACACAGTCGACATCAGGAACCACGACGACAAGCTGCACGCCGCGGCAAAGACGATTCTTGAGGTGTCGATTGTGCGCAAGGGCGCGCGCAGCGGCTGTCACATCACGGCGTACGAGAGCGACAAGCGCACCGTGGTGCATAAAGCGACAGACGCGTGGAGTGCATTTAACATGGACTGAGTATAAATGACTTTTCCCCGGCAAACATGTTGCAGCCTCTGGTCATACCGTTTCCTGCTACAATGATACAGATGTTCCACCAAGGCACGGGCATGGTCCTCGAGACGGTAAACGACTGCCAGACGCTGCGGCCGAACATCGTGAAAACACACAACGTACAGGCGATGATCACCACCGGCGCCGGCACGTGCAATATTGCCGCCGTCAACGGGGACGGGGACTTCCTGTTTCCGGCAGACGCCATCGCGCTCACGCAGCACGCAACATACCAAAGCGACAACGAGAAGGGCGCGGCGCTGCAGGTCGACGTGTGGCGTCCGTTTCTCACGTTTTTCGTGCCGGTGGCAGGCAAGGGGTGGCGGCAAGCTGGCGCTGCCCAGATAAACGTACTCTCCATGGTGAAGGCCGCGTGCGAGGCGAAGCCCTTCGAATTCGCAGGTGAACTGTTTGTGGCAACACAGGCCTCAGACACAACGCCGGTGAAGTTGTGTGTGACCAGCCAGGCAACGCCGCTTGAGCGAACACAGCTGCAGGCGTGGCTCGACAACAACCAAGCGACTGTGACGCTACTCGAACACAGAACGGTGAGCACGGCTGAAGTGTCGAAGCAGCTGAAACTGTTTATGAAGATACGCACAGCCAAAATGACAAATTGCATGAAGGGGATGTATGGCAGCCTCGACAAAGAGGTGAAGTTGGACCGCGTCGATCTACGGCGGGACACGTGCTGTGTGCTGAACACGGCCGACCCTGGGCAGATGCAAGAGTTGATGAACTCAATGGACCTCAACAAGCACATGTTCCGCAAGATTGCCGTGCCTATCTTGACCGCGCAGCTGCTGGCAGTCACAGAGCTGTGCGCATCGCAGCAGCCAGCAGGGCCGACAGGCGCGCAGACGATCACGGTGTCGATGTTGAAGTCCATGCTCACACGACACACAAAGATGAGCAAGTCCAATCAAGAGACTCTTGCGACACAGCAGCTTTATCCGCGCTTGATCACCAAGTTCGAGGGTGCATGCACGTTCTACGAGACCTCGTTCGCAGCGTATCGTTCCGACGAGGGCTTCGCCTTCGACGGTAGCAATGTCGAGGCAATAGACGCAAACGCAGAGAAGATGGACATGTCCGGTGGCAAGCCGGCGGCACACTTTATCCTGACTTCTGCAGCGTTTGCTGCGAACGAAGTAGAGTTGAAAAAGCTATGTGAGCAGCGCGTAAACGCGCCCGTGTCTGCCCTTGCCGCCAAAGCGGAACTCGACGCACAGATAAACACGCTGCGCATGGAACAGTTCGCGATCCGCAACGGCATGTTATATGGTACATGCGACTGCGAGGACGGCGCGCTCGCAACGAAAATAATCATGGAAGTCTCTGCGGCAAGCCCGCGCGAGCTGTACGAGATGGTGCAGCCGCACATTGGCACCGCTATTTTACCGCTGCAAAAAATGTACGGTGTGGACGGCCAGAAGCAGGCGGCACCGCCAGGCCGGCTCATGCACGTTGGCTCAGCTGCGCCGCAGGAAGTGCGCGACCGCGCGAGGACTAGCGAGCTTCGCGAGATCGTGTGCATGACAACGCAGCTGATTTCGGCCGCACTGAAATGGCAGAGCGAGCCCGTAAACGGAAAGATAATCAGCTACGAGGTTTGTCTTGGTCTCGCGTCGGCGCCAAGCCTCACTGGCGCCGGCAATGCACAACAGACACAAGACGTAACCCGGGAAATGTTTGTGTCGCGTCCCGAGTTCTATGGCACAAAATTGAAGGGACACAACCTTTGCGGCCACTGCTTCGCAAGTGCCGTTGTGTCGTCAGACGTTAGACAAACGCCCGACGGTGTGCAGACGAAGATCGTTGAATTCAGTGCTAACAGTCTACTCGAAAAAACAACAGGCAACGTCCGTGTTGGTTTCCGGTCTCGCGACGACCCGCTGTGCGAGAACGTGAGCAAGGTAGTCCTCGCGAACAAGAGCGTTGACATCTCTATCAACGGACACCTTTTAGAACTGATCAACATACCGCACGATCAAGTGCGGGCGAAAATTGCGCATGTTGTGCAGGAAAAGCTCGTGGCAGCTTTTGCGAAGCAGTATACGGTCTGCGCAGGGATCGACATGCGCCAAGGTAAATATTTCTATAACTTTGTGTCGCAGGTCGGCGCCCACCTTGCTGTGACTGGAGAATGCACCAGCAAGACGGGAACGTCGACGCAAACGTCGACGCTCAACGCGAAAGCCACGGCCGACGAGATGCACCTTGCGTGCTCGATCGCCTCGTTCAGCGAGTCGACGCTAACATGGGAAGAAAATTCGAAGTCGAATGTGACGAGCACGGCGGTGCTTTCGGTACCGCTGTGCAGGGAAGAGAAGGAACGCATCGCGCAGCTTGCGCACGAGCTGACAACGATCCATGCAATGACAAAAGATCAGCTCGATAACATCCTGACAAACATGCGACACACTGTTAGTGTCGGGTTCGAGGGCGGCACGTTCACCGGCACGGACTGGTCTGGCGAAAGCCTCGACACGGACAGCAGCGTCGCCGTTGCTTTCGTGCTGCAAATGATGCCGCAGACATTGGTGCACGCGGACTACGCCAACGCGAACGTGAGTGCGTCGGACGTGTTGCAATCTAAGATCGAGCGGATTTTCACAGGCGCGTCCGTACGCGTCAAAGAGGTCGAAACGGGCGCGTTCCTGCTGCAGGTTCTGCTGCAAGTGTAGACGTAAGTTTGGCTTTAAAATAAAGGAAACACAAAACGTGCGCGAGAAACAGCAAGCTATGCAGTAGGCGGGAGCTGCGACGGCACGCAAAATGAGCGCCGTTGTTGCGCTGCTGATCGAAATTTGCGCGCTGACGGACGCGTCAGGCGCCGCGTGGACCGACGACATCAAAATAAGTTCGTGCAAGCTGCTGAAGCACGTGCTGTCTCAAACGTGTCCGCTGCACAGTTTCGCGCTGCACGACAGTCGGCGCGAGGATTGCGTTTCGATTTGCCTGATCATGGCGCGCGTCGCGTGCAACGCCGACGGCAATCTCGAGGTGACGCGGACTCTGCGCGCGAAGATCCACAGGTTGACGTCAAAGTGCATATGCATGGCGCTGCAGGCAAACAGCCGCGCTGCGCTGCGTGGCGCTGTGTCGGAGGCCGTCGCGCAACACAGCCTCGCGAAGCAACTACAGCTGTAGCGTCACGCCATGTATTTTCTCGACCTGCTCGATAGAGAGATGCAGACAGTCGCGCACCATGCGGTACGCCCACAAGAAGCAGGCTTTGTAGCGGTCAGCCTGCGGAATCTGCGCGCGTGTTTTCTGAACGGTCAGGGACATGCTCGCCTCGCGCGAGTTGGTGAAGTTGAGACGAGAGATACGGTCGGTGCAGATCTTGTGCATGTTGGCGACGGTCCAGAACGCGTACATGAACGCCTCGTACTTCTCCTTCACGCAGAACGAGGTGTTGGACTTTGCGTCGCTGAACTCTAGGCCTATGTGGAAAATGACGCCGTCGAGTGCGCACACGCCGAAGCCAGAGCGCGACGTCACCTCGAGGGTGTGCATTTTGTGCAGCATATGCATGATCGTCACGAATTTGCCGTGCCCGTGCGTTGCGCACCACGCGATCGACTTATTAATCATGGCATCCGTTCGCGCGAACAACTCTATATCCTTCTTGATGCGCAGGGCCTCCGCGTTATTCTCGTTGCACTGCTTCTGAAAGAAGGCGTCGTACGCGTTGCTGTCGCCGACGGTTCTACAGATAAGCATGTTGTGCAGCGCGTCGAACGCCTTTGAAAACTCTTCATCGTCTAGCACTAGGCTATCTAACAAGGACATTTGTGCTTTGTGAAAGTTGTGTGGCGTTGGGGTGTTTGTTTTTTTTTGAATCATGACAAACCCCTCTCCGTACGAGAAGCCGCGGCAAGCATGGCAGCGCGTGCCGTATTTTTTGCCTCGGTTTTACTAAAAACAAATAAACACACTTCTATCGCGAGGACACTAGCTATCGACAGCGCCGCCACTTGACAGCGTTACTATTTTCGGTGATGAACCTTCCTCGGAAAGCAGGTATGTGGACGATGTTGGTCATTACACGCTAGGCAGAGGCCCGGTGTTTTGTCTTCGTCGATCGTCGGTGTCGCTGCATTGGTGCTCGTTCGCACCTGAAGGAAAAGCGCCTGTCCCACCGTTGGTATCCCACCGTTGGCACCTGAAGGATTTGCGCCCGTCCCACCACCAGCGGATACAAGGGTTTTTGACTTTTTCCTGCAAGAACACCTCTTTTCAGCGGACAAGGACGTTCGCTTCATCTTCTTACATTCTAGGCAGACGCAAATACACTCGCTTATTTTCGGCAGACCACAGCTGCCACACTGAGATATTTTCCTTGCAACCTGAGCGCCGCCAGCAGCGCCGGCAGCAGCGCCGGCAGCAGCGCCGGCGGCAGCGCCGTCGTTGCCTGTACTTACATAGTCGCTTTCGTGACACTCTTCCTGCTCCACGTAAACGACGGGATCCTTGTCGCGATTGCGAGTTGAAGCACGCGAAGCCTCTGTGGTTCCCTTCGCCTTTTTCTGTCTCGGGCTCGCCGCGTTTCCTTCCATATTCTTTTTCGCCCGCGCTATTATGATGGCATGACCAAGGCCACAGCTCATCAATAGAAGATTGTTCTTTTGTATGTTTGCAAGACGATCCATCTCGTACGAATTTTTCCCGTTGTCGTCGTCTTTGTCGTTTTCGGCGACTTCGTCGCCTTCGTTGGCGACTTCGTCGCCTTCGTTGGCGACTTCGTCGTTTCCTTCAAATTCGAGTTCCAAATCATCGAGCTGAATGTCCAAGTCGTCGTAGACTTCATTTCCCGGCGCCCCTTTCCTTGGCACTGGTGCCGACATATTGTCGATTAAGCCGGCATTCGAGCGCGGGATGGGCGAAAGTGGCTGTGCAATCGTGATCGGGTCTAATGCGGAGGCGGCGGTCTGCGGCGGTCCGCCTCCGCGATTTTCTCGGCGTATATTCTCGGCGTATTTATCGATATTCTCGGCGTATTTGGCGATATTCTCGGCGATATCCGCTGTAGACGTGGAGATGCCCATGCCGCTTTCCGGTGTAGACACGCGCTGACGGGTTTCTAGCTTTCGACGCTTCTCATGTCCCGTCTCAGGCTGGTGAACAGCATCAGGCTCGCTCGAAAATGGCAGTTCATCCGTGATCGGGCTTCGCACAGCCGCGACAGCAGACACGACATCTCTGTCCGGTTTGACCTTCCGACGCTGAGGGTTTTTTTGCTTTCGACACCTCGGTGTCGTCGGCTTTGAACGCAGAGCGTCTAGTTTCATTCGACGCCTCGCAAGACGATCCATGCTTCCGTAGATTCGTGTCTCCACCGAGGTCCTCGAATATGATAATTATATTCATGTTATATATGCTGATGCCCAATAATGTTCATGTTTTCGATACCTATGATTTCGAAGGTATTTGTTATTCGAGGCTACGTGCCCGAGTTATTTGGCTGGTCATCAGCCTTGTGGTTTTCGGTGTGGCAGTACAAGAGTGTCTGGAGCACGCTAGCCTGCTCGTACGCGTACTTCTGGCGGAACTCGCTGCAGCGCGAGGTGATTGCGAAGTTCGACACGGGAATGATTGATCGCCAACACTGCTCGCGGATGCTGGCGTGCTGCCAGCAGGCGACGTACAGCTGCAGCACGACCGGTAGCGTGAGCGTTTGTCGCACGGCGTGGTTGAAGCCGATGAGGCACGTGGTCCTGAATTCGAGCAGACTTTTGATGTTGTACTGATAGACGCGCAATGTCTTGATAGCTGTTATCACCGCGTCGGCGTCGATGCGCTCGAGACTGAGCCCCAACGTTTTGGTCAGCATCTGGTGGTCGAAAAGGTGTGTCAACGACGCCATGTCAACCTGCTGCGTCTGCGCGCGTATGAAATACAGGACGCGCTGCGTGTTTGGGCTGACGTTCACCGAGAATTTCATTTCGTATTGCCACTCCGCGAAGAGCAGCGCGCGGTGTGCGACGGTTGCGCCCTGCTGCTCGCGCATGTGGCGTCGCAAGCTAAACTGTTTTTTCAACGTCGTATTGCGTGCGCTGTCGTCGCACGCGTGCACGTTTATAACAGCCGCGACGTCGGGGTTGAAGCTTGCATGCACGCGCACGCTTCGCACGAGCAGAGAAATCGCTTCGATGTTTGTGTCGTTGCTCATGTGCTGGCACTGGTCGACGTACGAGTTCACGGCGCGTAGACACATGACCTCGAGATCCCTGTGCTGCGGCGCTTCGGCGAGGAGGACGCGCTCGAGCATGCTCGCCGCAGGTATGTGCATCAGTATCGTGCATAGCATCGGCCTGACGAAGTCTTCGATCTCGGCAGACTCTGGGAAGATAGGACGCATGGCCTTGGCGAAGATTGCGACGCGCGCGTTGTTTCGCAGCGTGTTGCGCTCGGTCTCGGTGAGCTGCGCGACCTCAAGGTACCGGAAGAGCAAGACCCAGTCTGACGTCGATTGGAGCGCGTGCGCCTCGTTGCTGTCGATCATAGTCGTGATGCTCTCGTCGATTTTCATGCGCTCGTGGTCGTCGGTGGCGTACGATATGAATTTTGTGCATAGCTGCATGCGGTCTGTGCACTTGGACATGAGCAGAATAATGACCTGCAGGCTAAGGACGTGCAGGGCGTCGATGTTATACATGCGACACTGCTGCACAAACGCGACGAGCGTGTTTTTTCGAACAGACTGCATGAGGTCGCTGCGCGTGCGCAGCTCGCGCGAGACGTGCTGGTCATTGTTTTGCGACGTCGAATGCGCGTGCATCCTGATCTTGTTGAAGTCGAGCTTGTCGAGATTAATGTCGAAAATACCGCTCATGTGTATATACACGGGCGCGGATATACAGCACAATGGCAGTCTCAAGTTCTATTGTACTCGCGCTATCGATTTTCGCGACGGTTCTTGCGGTGGTGCGTTTGGTGCGGTTGCACGCACTGCTTGACAGAGAGCAGCGGCTTCTTCTCGTCGACGACCAACCCGGCGACGTCTTTGCGTTCGCAACACACTACTTCTTCGCCGTCTTCGTCGTGTGCTTGTTGAGCACGGCCGCGCAGTCGAGTGTGTTTCTGGACTTGTCGGGGCGTGCGCACTACGATAGTATGCGTCTGGCTTGTTTTGCGACGCTCTTGCTGACAACGCTCTTATTTTTGCTGTAGCTTTTATTACATAACGTTTATGACGACGATCCATTGATAGTCAGCGCAAAAATAAACGCGAGAAGTGTTGTGAATATATGCCAGTAGAGGCCGATGTCGAAGAGCATAGAATTATATGACGACTTATTTTCGTCAGTTTTCGCATTGTTCCAACCAGCGAATTGAGCGATCAAATACACTAAATTCTGACATTTCTGTGTCCATAAAATGATAAATACAATCGCTATACCGAGTTCGCTGATATTCTCTCCTATTATTTTAACATAGACTCCGAACGCGACGAGGACGTGCATAACCACAAATATGATAAACACTAAGAGGTGACGCATGTTTTTGTTCATGCTTGCTGTTGTACTTGGTGGCTTGAGATCGTCCATTACACACAATATTATCACGACTCGCGCGTGCAAAACGTCTAGCACGCAGCTCGCAATTGTCCCGAAAACGACGAACTGCATATATACGTCCACGCCGTATGCTTTTGTCGACAGTACAAACATAACGAAGCATGGCGCTTGGAGAAGATTCCAGTATGCAAACGTTATGACCGGTTTTTTTGCCGCGAGGGACTCCAAAGTGTTATTTTGTTCTTTTTGATTTTGACTCTCTGGATTGTCGCTGAGTATCACACTGAACGCAGGTAGTACAGATACATACAGAAAAGAAAATAAGAGAGTCCATATGCCGAGGATGTACGAGCCCATCGCTCTGTTCTCGGACGGGGTGTTGTTTTTTTCTGTCCTTGCGAAGTAATCCGCTAGTAGGGGGATGGCCAGCAACGGTGGGACAAGACAAAATAAAACCGAGAACCATCCATGCAAATTCATTTTTGTGAGGACTGAGTATGTCTTCTGGCCGACGCTTGCACCATGCCATTTATATAGTAGGATAATAGCCCCGAACAATGCGTTAACGTTGGCAATGTACAGCAGGAGCACCACCGTACTTTGTGACGCGAACATGGTATATATATTGGTAGCGACATGTGCCAGGACGATCGGTGATACGCGGTTGGACAGGCACAAAGTGGCGTGTTCGGTGTTGTACTTGTAGCGCATGTAGAGTTTATATTTTTCCGCTATATCTGTTTTGTTTGATTGGCCCGTCCTCATTAGCCACGGTGCTTCAGCCTCATGACTCATAGGGCAGTACCATCGTGTCTGGTTATCCATTAGTGCATTGTTGACTGTGAACGTTTGTTGTACCTTACACGCCCCACAAGAAGATTTGTTTTGTTCAGTAGCGGTTTGGATAGGGATGTTGTAATTTCTAAGATGCTGCATCAATAGCAAACCTCTCATATACATAGTGGTGTCGATTGTAGGATAAAACATGCTGCCTGATTTTACGTTGCGTTTGCTCTCGAGACCAAGCATATTCTGTATTTCCCACGTGCTGGCAAGTCTTCCCGGCAGTGCAGGTGTCAAGAATCCGACGAGCTGCAGATCGTTTAGGGTCGTCGTATCTGATAGGAGTGGATATTCGAGGGCATGCAAACTGCGGTATATATGTTCTGATAAGTCGTTGTCTGTGGTTCGATTAGTGGCGAAACTGATGTCCATAACGAAAAAGAAAACGGCATAACCGAATAGAAAGAGATACGAAATATATTTGAAATCAGGTATTGAACACCATGTCCAATAAATTTTGTCTTGGGAAGGTGGCACGGCCATACTATTTATATCTGGTTGTGTAGGCTTCATGCTCGACGCAGTTGTCTCTTTTATATCAAGTTGCGTCGAAAGGTGTACTGTGCAAAACGAGCCCATAGAAACAGATTGCAAGGGCCGCGAGGCACAGGAACTGGAAAAAATCAGACGACGTGAGCACGGCGCGGGGTTCCTTAAATAGGAAAAAGACGACGTACCCCGACGAGCTATGCGCGTAATTCTCAAACGATATTTCAACGTTTGGGTACTGCGCCTTGACGGCGTCCAAGAGCTGCACGTGCACGAGGTTGTAGTTCACAAGCATGAGCGTGCTATCGTCGCGGACGTGGATGCTCCCGCCGTTGCGCGCAATACCGAATGTTTTCTGGAGACGCGTTCTACGCTCGTCCATGGCGCTGTGCATTTGCGACGCGCGCGCGTCTTTTAATGCAAAGAACGCGGCGCGGCATATATAGGTGTGGTGCAGACTCGAAATGAGCACAGACACCGCGGTTGAGCCGCGCAGCTTGGACGAATGCGGCGAGGACTGCGTGCAAACGCTGGTAGAACTGTACTACGACGAGCAGCCTCAACCCGATATGCAGACGCAACCGACACCGCCAGCGCCACTGTTCCGCAAGAAATTGACGGAGATTCTGCGTGTTTTGAAGCAAACCGATTTCAACGTCGCGGTAGGCATCGCTGCGCATGCGAACCAGAAGCTGCGCGACAAGCTCGGGAACATCCTCGCGGACATATGGACCCGCAATTCGAGCGACGCCGAGACGGCGACGGGTCAGCTGACGTCGCACGAGGACATCCAGACGTACATGCGCGACATGCTGAAAGAGCACGTCGACTCGAACAAGACGCTGCTGCTGAAAGCTGACAACGACACGCTGTGCACGTGGATTCTGAACTTCGTCACCTCGTGGGAGCAGCAGTACAAAGAGACGCCGAACAAGTTCGACATCTCGGAGAACATACTGTCGGTGATGCGCGAGACCGTGCAGCTCGTGACGCCGCACATGCTCGGCACGGACTTTGACGTGCTCAAGCTCGAACGTATTTACGGCGACGAGATAAAGCAGCAGCGGCAGGTGCTGCCGCTGCTCGCGCGCGACAACGCTGTGGTGCGCGTCTACTTCCGCCACCCTGCCGTGGCGCGCTACATGGTGCTCATCGCGGGGAAGCTGCTGCAGAAGCGCGAGTGCAACCGCAACGGCAGCTACTGCAGCACGAAGCAGCGCCAGGACGTGGCGCGCGAGCTCGACCGTGTCGTGCTGGACTTCAAGTTCAAGATGCGGTCGGCGGACGTGCGTCTTGCCGACGGCCTGGAAGAGCCACGGCCTGTCGAGTGGCTGCTGTACGCACTCGACCACAAAGCGCTGGCACGTTATTTCCTATTGCCGCATGTTGTTCTGGAGCCACCGATTTAAACGCGCCGGACTTTGACACAGGAATAAACAAAGATATGAGGGATAGTATAAATGATTATCCGATTCTTTGTAATGGCCGGCGAAACACGTGAGACGCGGTTTTCACGAGAGGCTCAGTTCAACAACAATGCGAGCGGCAACGTGGCCGGAGACACCTACAGCGCGAGCGACACACAGCAGCTCATGGGGCAGTACGAGGCGCTGTTCGGGCCTGCGGGCCGCGACATCAAGGTCGACTCGCAGCGCAACAAGCGACACCAGCGGTGGCACCTGCCGGATTCGATCAAGGGGTACAACTCGTTCCTGACGGACCGCATCGACGGCCTGATCACGGACGCGACAAACAGTCCGTTCACGCGGAACATTCTGCCGTACTTTTACCTGGAGAACCCCGACGCAAAAATTAAATGGAACGTGTACAGCTTCGACGAGGGCATGGCGTCGCGCGTGCCGTACGAGTCGGCCGCGCGCGTGCTGACGCAGACGAAGAGCTCGCAGTCCGGGTACGCGATTCGGCAAGGTCTTGCCATCGCGATGGAGCACAACTTCCTCGCGTCCGAGGCCGGGCGCACGAACTTCAAGCACCAGCTCACGCAGCTCGTCGGGTCGATCCAGCTGACGAACGACCTCGACGTGCACATCGCGCTGCTGCAGGCGCAGTCGTACGAGAAGATCATCAGCGAAAAGTACTACGGCACCGAGCGCACGCTGGCGCGCACCGGCAAGCAGTACTGCGACATGTTTGGCATCTACAACAAGATTCCGAACGCGCTCGACCTGTTGATCGAAGAGGCGCGCACGAAGCTGAAGACGTGGGGCAGCGAGCCGCCGACGTTTCTGTTGTGTCCCAGCAATCTGACGCTGCACCTGACCATGTCGCCGGAACGCACGAACTACATCACCAACGGCCCCGACGGGCTGAAGCGTCTTGCGCAAGGCCCGGACCTGCCGTCGTACCGCGGCCTGCAGATCATCCACTCGCAGAAGTTCGCGCTCGAGGCGGGTCGCGAGCCGCGGAACGTGCTGCGGCGCAAGGTGCGCGTGGCGGAGTACTACTGGCTGCCGCACGACCCGGTGAAGACGGCGGACTGTGTGTACGAGTTCTACGACCAGAGCTCGGACTCGTTCAAGAACTTCACGAAGGCCGAGCTTATCCGGAAAAGCGGCGTCGAGGCGTGGATGAAGAATTATTGGAGTGACAACGAAGGCCTTAAAGAGATGCGCGAGCAAGTTCCCAACACGAACATGACCGAGTTCGACTTCAAAAAGTGTGACGTGCTTGTGCTCCGTCCGAACATTGAGCACGAGATGCTGAGCGTGATCATGGGCCGCGGCGGCACGCAAGAGCTCGGCTCGACGTTCTGGGGCCAGACGGAACTGGCATGCTACGACGACGCGCAGCACGGCATCTGGGGCATGAGCTACAAGTACCACGAGCGCGCGATTGTGACGAACGAGCGCAACCTTGTGCGCATGTTCGACGTCGCGTTCGACGGTTACAACGGCGGCATGGGCTGCGACATTATGCAGTGGACGGAGGACGGCATTGCCGAGTTTCGGCGCGACACGGAATCGCTCGACGGTCCGTACAGGGGAAAGAGCATGCTTGTGCTTGCCTTCCCGTCTGTCAGAATAAAAGACGCGTACCAGACTCTGAGAATAAGAAATCACGTGCCGGCGGAAGAACCACCTGCAGTGGGCGAAAATGGCTTTAATGACGGAGGCCCGCCACAGCAGCCGAATATCGACCACGAAAAGCCTGCAGAGAATAACGAAAGACTCGACCTCGAACGCGTCCTGCGGAAACTGGCAACTGCGAATCCTCCGCACTGGACGCACACCGAGCCGCTGCTTGAGACGCTTCTGTCAGAGTGTAAAGAGGCTTTCGAGAAATTGAGTGTCTTTATGCATCTTTTCGAGGCTGCTCCAGCAAATCCCGTTGAGTACGAGGCCTGGGTAGATTATCGAAATCGTGACGACAACATAACAGGTCCTTTTCAGTATAAAGACGCTGCAATATCTAACGCAAGAGAATTCCAAAATGCAATATCCAAAGAAATCGCGAATCTACACATAGGACAAATGAGATTCACTACAAGGAAGGACATGTTTGTGTATATTTTGTTGAAGGTGGTTATGGGTTTTCTTGCACAGAGTTCATACTCGGCCCTGTCAATGGAATCCTCGCCGTTCCGTCTTCTTCACAAGGAAATGGACGAGTTCTGCTTTCCAGATGCACGAGGTGAGATGGCGACAGTGAATATGCAAGCATTAGGAACCCCTATTCACTACATGCGAATTTTGACAAACATCGACTGTGAAAGCCTGCTGGAAGCCTTATGGCACTCGAAAGACCGTCGCTATTTTGACTGGCTCAAGCACTTCTATGGGCTCAACGACGACATGAAGGACACATGGATTGCCGCTGAAATACCGAATCCGCTTATTTTACCGACGATGTTCATGAGCGAGTCGGCCAGCCCTGGGCAAGTGTTTGTCGACAGCGAAAGCACGATGCCTATTTCTGACCACTCCAAGTACGATTTGGCCCGCTTTTTGACACAGAACATGACGCGAAACGTGTACACCAAGCAGAGGGACGTGAACGGAATCTACGGCAGGTACGCGACGCACCTAGAATCCCTGTTCAACAGCCAGGTCAACATACAGCCTGGCGAGAACATCCGGTCAAACACAACGCAGATTCCGACGCTGTGCTACCACGGCAACATGAGGGTGCGGCAGGCCGCGTATGTCACGCAGGACATCAAGTGCACGGGGCACATGGGCAACAGCTACCCGGGCATGGCAAGCGTGCGCGAGGGCCGCGGCGTGCAGAGCATGACGCTGCCCGCACAAATTATGCATTTGCAGTGAAGTCATCTATAAGCCGCCTGTTGGCAGTACCGATGGAGGTCAAGTACGGCAAGTCGTGCGATTTCAGGCTCGTGTCGACGTACTTGCCGTTTGCGACCACAATCTTGCGGGCGCAGGTGTTTGTCTTTGCTGCGTGGATGGGCGGCGTGCCGATTGCCGCGCACGTTTACGCTGCAGGGCTTCTGCTGGCGGTGTACTTTGACTCGCTGCTCTTCCGCGGCGTGTGCAGCAGCTGCATTGGCGGGCACCTGCTGCCGATATGCTTTGTGTGGCTGACGCAGCCGGCTGCCGGGAACGTGGGCATCGACAACAGCGTAGACGCGCAGGTCGCGGTGAACGTCCTGTGGGTTGCGGCCGTGCATGCGCTGCTGGCGTCGTACACGTTCCGCCGCAAGTTCCCGGCGACAGCCATGCCGATCCTTGCGTCGAATGCGGCGTTTGTCCTCGTGCGCTTATGGCTTGCTGGCGCGCGATCGTCTGCGCTGGAGATGCACGTGCGCAGCGCGGTCTTCTACGTGTTTGTGTACACGCATTTCTACGTTTTCCAGACGCGGTCGCAGTGGGACGCGGCGACGCACGCGTGCATTGGGCCGCACGTCTGCATGCATGTTTTTTTTGTGGACCGGTGGGTGCTGGGCGCGTCGCTCGGCTGCACCCTGTTTATGTGTGCGCGCGTGTACATGCAGAACAAGGCACACCACGACACAGACGACAGGATGCACGCGCGGGTTGACGACCGCATGTACGCGCCAGAGCGCCGCACGCTGGTCGACATGCCTGCCGACGCCAACGCGGAAGACATGGCGGAGCTGATGCAGCAGCTGCTTGCTGCAAAGGCAGGGGCAGGCGTAGCAGCCATGGAGGTGTAAGCAATTATTTGTAAAGCACGTTTCTGTTATTATAAAACAACGCGTGTCGCGGATCAATGATACAGACGAAAACGTCGACGAAAATCCTCGACTTGCTCGCGTGCGCGGTCAACCGCGTCGTCGTTGTGCAGGCTGCGCACGAGCGCCGCGCGATGAGCAGCGGGCTGCAGTCGCGCATGGCGGCGAAAGCGCATGCCGGTGGGGCCGAGTCGGGCTTCTCGCGCATGCAGCGGTGCCGCGACGCGCTTGCGCGGCTCGACGAGCGCGGGTGGAAGCGCAGCTACCACCAGCGGCTCTTCCACGACGACTTCCTGAAGGCGTGCACGCGCATTTTCTGGAAGCTCGAGCCGGCGGGCGCGTTCGCGCGCCAGCATCTCGAGATCCTGCAGCGGAACAACTGGACGCATATCTCGCAGGAGGTGCTCGTGAGCACACCGCGCCGGTTTGGCAAGACGATCAGCGTGAGTATGTTTGCCGCGGCGATGCTGTACTCGGCGCCAAACGTCGAGATTAGCATCTATTCGACGTGTAAGCGCATCTCGCAGAAGCTGCTGCGCAACGTGCAGAAGTTCTTTAGCGTGATCTGCAACGACGACGTGGCGAACAGCGGCTTCACGATCACGCGCAGCAACATGGAGGAAATGGTACTCAAGGGCCCCGCGAATATACACGACCTGCGCGTCGTCAACTCGTACCCGAGCAAGGTAGCTAGTGTATAACGTCTGCAAAAGTGTACAAAAGTCTGAAAAGTCTGAAAAGTCTTGCGTATGTCTGTGAAACTATTCCTGCTACACGGGCGTGTAGAACGGGAATGTTTGCACGTACGCCAGGTAAGTAATGCCGAGCATCGCTTTTGCGACAGCACTCAGAATCGTATACAGCAAAAACGACGTGACAAACGAGTCTTTAACGTCCTCAGCGTCGATCGGCATGGACATCCGAAACGGTATCACGTCAAGCTTGAACGCCTGCCACAGGGCCACCAGCATGAAACTGGTGAAGGCGCCAAATTGGCCCATCAGGATCATGACGACAAACTGGGGCATCTGACCGTCCGAGGTCGCACATGGTCTCTGCTCGACGAACGCCGTGAACAACACGCCCCAAATAACAATGTGCAGGACGGTAGCCGGTACGAAAGACCAATACCACAGCTGCTGCGAAAGCTTCGGCGTCGTGAAAAGCAGCGGCACCATGGGCAGGGGCCTGAACGCAACTGCTTCTCCGTCTGTTTTTTCTATCTCCTCTAATCGTTCCGATGCGCGCAGCTCGTATGCACACTCCATCGCGAATCCAAACTCGACGAGCGCTGCCTGCGCAGCCGAGAGCAGCAGGAGGATGTAAACGTCGCGCAACATCAGACACGCGGCAATGATAATGACTTGACACGGTGATGTGAAGAAGTACTCTGCCCAGCGCGCAGAACACGGCGTTTCGAAAAAGGAATACTTCTGAGAAGTGATTGCCTTGTGGAATTCCCACACAACGTTTACCTGCGACACGAACGAAACCAGGAAAATGACAAAGAGAAGGGAGAAGCCGCTCAGGTGCAGAAATCCAAACGGCACCCAGCGCGCTGGGACCCACGTGCCGCGCACGGTCCCACCATTTGCCAAGGGAAAGTCGCCTTGCGAAGTAAGGAGCGGCGGCAAGTCGCCGGCGGGGCAGCTTTGAGTTAGTTTCGCTTGCACCGTCGCGACGAACGACGCGTTCACAACAAACGCAGGCCTGTACAACTCGTAGACTGCACTCTGTCTGTCGCGGTTGCGGTCCCACAGCACAATCGACGCGGCGAAGCATCCGGCATGCAGCAAAGCTGCGGCGAGGGCGACCCAAAAAATGATGTGGACTTTCGCATTTCTCTTTTCTTGTCTCTGTAAGACATTCTCTTTCGATTCGGCGTGTCCACCGAAAGTTATATACGCGTGCTTGTCGTGTCTTGTCGATGGCATGCCCAGAAACGCAGCTGTATTTATAGTGCTAGCGGCCGTATCGTACAACATGTTTATTTTGTATAACGGCGCCAATAGTACGTGATAACGAGCGGCACCAACGCATGAACATACATGTATTCTTGCGTGACATGCCGACAGAGCTCCTCGAGCACATTATTCCGTCTAGTCGTGTTTTCATGGTGTGTATGAGCAGCAAGACACTGCGGGACGTTGTCGCAACAACAAAATGCTGCGTCGACGTGCGCCCTGGCAAAGACGTCAGATTTGCGTATGCCGACGTGAACAGCACCAGCGCAGAGAGGCACGCCTTGGTTCTCCTTTTTATCAGGAAAAGTATCGACGCGAGCTTGTCGCGTTTTACGATCCGAAGCTTCACCATGCACGCGATGGTCATCAACAATGTCGACGGCTTGACTGCACTGCTGCGACTCTGCAGCAGGCTCGAGGTTTTGGATTTGTACAATAACCACATCGCTGAAGACGACATGTGCGACGTGTTCCTTGCCGTGCAGCCGTCGCTGCTCGTGCTGAGACTGGCGAGGCAGTGGATCACGCGCGCAACAACCGGCCCGCTGTGTGAGTTGCTGGCGCGGCTCGTGCTGCTGAAAGAGCTCGACCTACGCGAGAACTACCTCAACTCGCAGGGCATGCAAGCTCTCACAGCGAGCATCGTCAGCAGGCAGTTGACACGCGTACATCTAGGCTTCAACCACCTCAAGTCGAGATTCTGGAACGAGCACCCAATGCTTGGCTTCGACCGCTTTGTGCTGCACACGCTCGACCTGCAGCACAACATGCTGCAGGGCAGCCACTGCGACAGCCTGTATGCGTGCGTGCGTGGCAGCGCCGGCCTGCTGCATGCGCTGGACGTGTCGTACAACGACCTCCGCCTGCTCGGCATCTCGTACCTCAGCGGCGCGCTGCAGCACTGCCGCGCGCTGCGGCACCTCAACATCGCCGGCAACATGTGCGGGGACGCGGCGCTGGCACTGCTGCTGTCTGCGGTGCGACCGTACGTCCCAGGCGACGACAGCGCCACCGGCATGTTGCTGAAGACGTTTGACGTCGGCAACAACAAGCTCACGGCCGCAAGCGCGCGGCTCTTCAGTCGCTGCTTAGCCGGCAACGTGGCATTGCAAAGCAGTCTTGGCAACGTGTCGTTCTCGTACAACGACATGCAGGACGTTGGTGCGCAGGTGATCATCGAGGCACTATTGCCATGCTCAATGCGAAAACTGGGCCTGGCGCAATGCGCGATGGGCGAGGCATCTGGGCTGTGTCTCGCAGGCACAATGCCGCATTGGCCCGTACTCGCGTGTCTAGATATACACGGGAATCGTCTTTGCAGTTTGAGTCTCTCTTTAATTGCAAAAGAGATCAGCCGAAACGAAATTCAAGACAAAGAGATGCTGTTTTTCGGCAACTGGCTTATGCAGGATTCGTTCAACGAGCTGGACGCCATCCTGGCAGCCACAGATGCACGCACCAACGTGCGCCGCGTGCCGTCCACGTACACCCTGCATCGCGTCACAGTAGCCGGGCGAGTTCCCGTGTGATACCGGCACGTTTCATCAGGAGCAGCGGGTGTATGTTCGGCAGTTCTGGGGCGCGATTGGCGTCCCATGCTGCGAACTCGTGGCGACGTGCACGTATCGCTGGCGGCACCACCCAGACGCGCTTGACGCTGTCCCAGACAGCGCCGAGCTTCTTCGCGCAATCTTTCTGTGCATACGGAACGCGCAGTACGCCGTCCCACGTTGCATCCACGTTGCATTTCTGTGGTAGGTACATGCTGTTGCCGAAATGAGTCCAATGCTCGTGCAAAGGGCCAATAAAATGCGAAAGGCCAAAAAATGCGAAGGGCCAAAAAAAATGTGAAGGGCCAAAAATAAAAAAAAATGTGAAGAGCCAAATTTTTGCCTTTTTGCCAACAGCCATACCTGTTTCCATTGTTCTGTGTCTCGTGGCGAATGTCGAGTGTGACCGAGCATGCCACGATCGTTTGTCGCGGAGAGTGTCTGCAGCAGGTATGCGAGGACGACGACTACGACGAAGACAACCCACAAGACGACGACGCTGACGATAACGCTGGTTCCTGCGACTTCGTGTACGAGTACATCAGCAAGGACTGCCCAAATGAGACGCCTTGCGTGCCGCAGCCGTGCGCCAACTTCCAGCTGTGCGGCAACGCGCAGCCGCAGAGGCTGCTCGACTGCCACGGCGGACTCTGCGTGCAGCCCTGCGACATGGTGTACGGCCGCATCTTTGACTTTTCGAGGTTCGCGAGCGACGACGCGTGTCCTGTTTGTCTCGAGGAGGGTGCGGTGTCGGTAGTGTACGAGTGCAAGCACATGGTGTGTGCAAAGTGCTACGGCAAAGCAGCTTTCAACGACGACCGGACGCTAGTGATGCAGTGCTGCTCTATCTGCAGACACGAGAGTGTTCCAGACGGTCGTATGCGCTCGGGCAGGAAGTCGACTGGCGTTGGTGCACCCATCGTATACTCTCTGAAGCACACTTGAGTACATAGATCGTGCAAGTGTTGTTTGTATTGTCTTTCGTTGGCTTAGGTTTTAAAAGCATAAATGGCAATAAAACTTTATAAGGATTATCCCGCACAGACATGAGCACCGGTACTGTCGATTTGCGCGAGTTACTCAAAGTCATACCCGCCGACGCGAAAACCCGCATCGTCGATCTGCGCGAGTCGCTGTACCTGCTGTCGATCGAGGTTGTTATTTTCTACGTTCTCGCGTTCGGGCTGCTCGCGCTGAAGACCGACAACATGTTCTCCACGGGCATCGCGTATCCCGCGGTGCTGTGCACGTCGCTGGTCGCGTTCCTGCTGCCGGTTGTGGCCGTGGTGGTTGTGATGCTCGGCTTCGAGCGCGCACACACCGCGGCGATGACGGCCGCGCGCGGGGCGGCGGTCTTTTCGTGTGTGTCATTTTTGCTGTTCCTGGTGCTGACAACCGCGCTGTGGTCGAGCCCGAATATTTGCGTGTACGTGAACGACACGAGCACGCAGTGCGGGCAGAAGGGCGACGCGGTATGGCAGGACACGGACGCCGCCGACGTCCGCTTCGTCTTTCCGTCGCGTGCGCAGTACGCCGAGCACATGGAGCTCGCGAACGCGAGCGTGGCCGACGTTTTCATGAAGACGAGCCTCTCGGAAAACGACTACATGACTAGACTGCATGCCGTGCTCGCAGTGCCGGTGGCGTTTATTATACTCGTGCTGCAAAGCTCGTTCTTCTATGCAGTCTACTGCGTCGAGGCAAGCGAGGCGACGACGCGCGACGTCTTCACGGCGGCGGATCTGATGCGCCTGTTTGTGCGGTGTGCGCTGCTCCTGCTCTGCGTCGTCGTTGACACGGCCGACCTCTTCAGCGCATGGAACGTCGTCGATGTCGGCCTGCAGATGATGCCGTCGCTCGCGTTCACGTCGCTGCTCTTGTGCACGGACTTCGGAGAGACAATACTTGAAGACGCGATCGACACGTGGACGCCAGACAAACAACACGAGCGCTTGAAGTACCTTCTCGGCTTGGCTGCGTTCATATGCGCGGTGGCGCTCGCGGCGGGGTATACCATTTTCGCGCTCGTTGTCGCGTGCCATTACCTCGTCGGAGGCTTCGCGGAGATGCACGATTTCATCACAGACACACGCTTGAGCACAGTTAATATTTTATTTGTGGCGTTTCTGTTACTGGATGCGTGCTCTGCCCTCGTGCGCAGTGCTTTCAAGATATATCACCGATACGTCGGCAAAAACGAGCCTACGAAAAAAGAACAGAAACTTAAAGTAAATGCTGCAGCAGACACAGGTGCTTTGCCTGACGAACTCGCTGCAGACATTCAGTTGAAGACGACGCTTCACCCAAAGAAAGATACTTGAATCGATTGAATAGTTTATGGGGTTTTCTGCTCCTTTGGACCATACGTACCTGGTTCTCTTAGAACAAAATTTCCCTTCTTATATTGTGTACCTTTAGCCGTAGCTGCTGCCAACTTTTTGTCTTCTCTTACTTGATATTCCTCCTGTTGTTCAGCATGTGATGGGTTCTCTTTCCTTAGTTTCTTTGGTTTTGTTGCTTTTGGTGGTGCAG
>Ga0208942_1000065_pt1 | contig 47953 bp, 41 predicted proteins | sample GreLakmeSU08MSRF_FD_187704 | JGI IMG/M metagenome (GOLD analysis project Ga0208942, IMG submission 187704) | Freshwater lentic microbial communities from great Laurentian Lakes, MI, USA - Great Lakes metaG SU08MSRF (SPAdes) | ecosystem: Environmental > Aquatic > Freshwater > Lake | place: Great... | reverse complement strand
TTAATAAAAGGGGGGATGTTGAGTGATGCGGTGGTGACCTTGAGTAGTTTGAATTTGATCGCAGGAGAGTTGGATGCGTAGTATCATAATTAGTAAGAAAAAGAAATTTTTATATGAGTCTTGAATTTAATAACGAACAAATTACTGAGTTTAAACGCTTGGTTGCTCGTTATCCAGAAGGGAAACAAAAAAGTGCACTATTACCAGTGTTGCACTTAGCACAGGATAGTTTTGGCGGATGGTTGCCTACCGAAGCGATGGATTATGTAGCCGTTTTATTAAATATTGAACCCATTGAAGTATACGAGGTGGCTACATTTTACAGCATGTATAATTTAAAGCCGGTTGGAAAATTTGTTTTTGAAGTTTGTCAAACTGGTCCTTGCATGATCAGTGGTTCTGAAAATATAATTGCCTATATCCAACAACAATTAGCAATTAAGCCAGGGGAAACAACAAAGGATGGCATTTTTACTTTAAAGTTGGTAGAGTGTTTGGGGGCTTGTGGTTATGCACCCATGATGCAGGTGGGTAAAATATATAGAGAGCATTTAACAAAGGAAAAAGTGGACGCAATTATTGCAGAATATAGAATGCAGGTAGCTGCACAAAATTAGAAAAGATAAAGAAGCAACAATGGGTGTAAAATTATTATTAGAAAAAGCAAATGTGCCAGGAATTCGAACTTATGATGTTTATCGTCGTGAGGGGGGTTATTCGGCAGCAGAGAAAGCGTTGAAGGAAATGAGCATTGAAGCCATTGTGGAGGAAGTGAAAAAAAGTGGACTTAGGGGCAGGGGTGGTGCAGGTTTTCCGGCTGGTATGAAATGGAGCTTTATTGCAAAGCCTGAGGGAGTGCCTCGTCACTTGGTTTGTAATGCAGACGAAAGTGAGCCTGGTACCTTTAAGGATCGCTATTTAATGGAATTTTTACCACACTTATTATTAGAAGGATTACTTATATCCTCCTTTGCTTTAGGTTCTAACGACACTTATATTTATATCAGAGGCGAGTATGCTTGGGTGGCAGATATATTAGAGGAAGCCATACAAGAAGCAACAAAAAATGGATGGCTAGGAAAAAATATTTTAGGTACTGGATTTGATTGTATGATTCATGTACATCTTGGTGCAGGTGCTTATATCTGTGGTGAGGAAACGGCATTGATTGAATCTTTAGAAGGAAAAAGAGGCAACCCACGTATCAAACCACCCTTCCCTGCAATTCAAGGATTATGGTTGCGCCCAACCGTGGTGAATAATGTAGAAACATTAGCAGCGGTGGTACCTATTATAAAAATGGGCGGAGATGAATATGCAAAAATTGGTGTGGGACGTTCAACAGGTACAAAATTAATTTCAGCTTGTGGAAATATTAATAAACCAGGGGTGTATGAAATTGATATGACCATTTCAGTCGAAGATTTTATTTACAGTGATGAATATTGTGGCGGTATTGCGAATGGAAAAAAATTAAAGGCTTGTATTCCTGGAGGATCAAGTGTACCCATTTTACCTGCCAACTTATTATTAAAAACGGCGAAGGGCGAAACACGCTACATGAACTATGAAAGTTTAAGTGATGGTGGTTTTGCGACAGGTTCGATGATGGGATCTGGCGGATTTATAATTTTAGATGAGGACCAATGTATTGTAAAAAATACCTTAACCTTAGCACGCTTTTACAGACATGAAAGTTGTGGACAATGTTCGCCTTGCAGAGAGGGAACTGGTTGGATGGAAAAAATATTACAAAAAATTGAATCAGGAAAAGGAGAAGTGAGCGATATAGATTTATTATGGGATATTCAAAGAAAGATTGAAGGCAATACCATTTGCCCATTAGGAGATGCAGCAGCATGGCCAGTAGCAGCAGCCATCAGACATTTCCGTGATGAATTTGAATGGCATATCAATAATAGAGAACTATCCCAAACAAGTAATTTTGGTTTACAACACTATGCAGATCCAATTCATGTACCTGCATAACATTGCGTAAAACTATGAGTGAACAAACATTATTTAAAGTAACAGTCGACAACATTACCATTGAAGTACCAGCAGGCACTACCATATTGCAGGCTGCGCGACAAATTGGAGGTGCCGTTGCACCGCCAGCGATGTGTTATTATAGTAAGCTGCAAGGAAGTGGCGGCAAGTGTCGTACCTGTTTAGTGGAAGTTTCCAAGGGATCTGAAAAAGATCCGCGCCCAATGCCAAAACTAGTAGCCTCCTGCCGCACGACCGTGATGGATGGAATGGAAGTAAAAAATATTACCAGTGAAAAAGTAGTGGAGGCTAGAGCGGGCGTTGTTGAATTTTTATTATTGAATCACCCACTAGATTGTCCTATTTGTGATCAGGCGGGTGAGTGTCATTTGCAAGATTTAAGTTTTGAACATGGCAAGTCAGGCACGCGCTATGAATTTCAAAGACGCACCTTTAAAAAACATGATTTAGGAAAACATATTCAATTACATATGACGCGTTGCATTTTATGTTACCGTTGTGTTTTCACTGCCGATCAATTAACCAATAAAAGAGAACACGGTATATTGGACAGAGGAGATCATGCTGAAATTGCTACGCATATTGAAAAAAGTTTGGATAATGAATTTATAGGTAATGTGATTGATGTTTGTCCAGTGGGTGCTTTAACAGATAAAACTTTCCGCTTTAAAAATAGGGTATGGTTTTTAAAACCGATGGATGCACACCGTGATTGTCCAAGCTGTTCGGGTCGTGTTACTTTATGGAATAGAGGAGATGAAGTTTATAGAGTTACTGCACGCAAGGATCAATGGGGTGAAATTGAAGATACGCCCAACGGAAAGCCAGGATGGATTTGTAACAGTTGTCGTTTTGATAAAAAACAAACAACGGACTGGGTGATTGAAGGACCGCGTGAAATAAGTAGGCAATCAGTCATTGCACAAGGGCATTATGCTGGTAATATAGGAACCACCATACCAACGGAAACTTTTGCAGCAATCAACAATGGCAGGACACCACATTTGTTGATGGATATTCATAGTGAGAGTGAAGTGAATCAACCCAATATTCACTTAGGTGAAAACGAGGGGCCATCCAATAGTGCTACTTTTAACAATAATATTAATAATGCCTAATTAAAATAGTATGACACTTCTTTCATTCGATTGGGCTTTGGTTATTGAAAAATTAATACTAATTGTAATTATTGTATTGACGACTTTATTAATTACTTTATACACCACATTTGGTGAGCGTAAAGTAGCGGCCATATTACAAGACAGACCAGGTCCCAACAGAGCAGGCCCTTTTGGTTTATTACAACCATTAGCAGATGGACTAAAATTAATCATGAAGGAGGAAATTATTCCAACAAGCGCAAGTAAGTGGTTATTTATTTTAGGTCCAGGATTAGCGATGACGGCAAGCTTGATGACATCAGCGGTGATTCCATGGGGTACAGATGTGCATTTATTTGGACGCACCATTGCATTGCAAGTAGCCGATGTAAATATTGGTATCTTATACATTTTCGCAGTGGTAAGTATGGGCGTATACGGAATTATGATTGGTGGATGGGCTTCGAATAATAAATTTTCATTGATGTCTGCATTACGTGCGGCATCACAAGCCATCAGTTATGAAATTGCGATGGGATTAGCGCTGATTGCTTTATTAATGACCACAGGTAGTTTAAGTTTAAAAACTATTGTAGCGGATCAGGCAGCAGGACCTTGGTGGAATGTGGTATATCAACCATTGGGTTTTATTATATTTTTTATTTGTGCAATGGCCGAGTGTAATCGTACCCCCTTTGATTTACCTGAAGCAGAAAATGAATTAAACTTTGGATACCATCAGGAATATTCATCTATGAAATTAGGATTTTACTTATTCGCTGAATATGTAAACATGATTATGAGTAGTGCAATTATGGCATCCATGTATTTTGGGGGTTATGATTTACCATTTTTTGACGAGACAACAGTAGCACCAAATATTGCAGCCATGATTGGCCTTGGTACCTTACTTATTAAAATAGTGCTATTTGTATTTTTATTCATGTGGATTCGTTGGACCATCCCAAGATTCAGATATGATCAATTGATGAATTTAGGTTGGAAGACGATGATCCCATTGGCTTTATTTAATATGTTATTAACGGGGGCTTTAATATTAGCGAAACTTTAATTTAAAAAACTGCACCAATATTTAACATGCAAACATTAACAAACAAAGCACTAGCCGTTCAAAGACAACCCATGACTTTTTGGGAGCGCTTGTACTTAATTAATATTATAAAGGGCATGATGATTACATTTAGTCACATGTTCAAAAAACAACCGACCATCAGATATCCTGAACAAAAAAGGGAGTTTAGTCCGGTGTTCAGAGGGTTACATGTTTTAAATAGAGACGAGGAAGGTCGTGAAAGATGTACCGCTTGTGGTTTATGTGCAGTGGCTTGTCCAGCAGAAGCCATTACCATGGAAGCGGCAGAAAGAATGCCCGGAGAAGAAAATATATATAGGGAAGAAAAATACGCAGCTAAATATGAGATCAATATGTTGCGTTGTATTTTTTGTGGACTTTGTGAAGAAGCATGTCCGAAAGACGCCATTTATTTAAGTGAAACTTTTGCGCCAGCGAATTACACACGCAAAGGTTTTATCTATGACAAAAATGATTTATTAATTCCAAATCCATTGACCAACGCAACTGATTATGCGAAGGCAAAAGGAGTACAAGCATAAATAATTATGAGTATCATTCAAATTTTATTTTTTGCATTATCCGCTTTTGCGATAGGGAGCGCTGTTATGGTGCTGGTTAGTAAAAATCCAATCCACAGCGTACTTTGGTTAATATTGGTATTTTTTGCCATCTCTGGGCATTACATATTATTAAATGCACAATTTTTAGCCATCGTCAACATCATCGTATATGCGGGGGCGATCATGGTTTTGTTTTTGTTTGTAATCATGCTGATTAATGTGAAAAAGGATAGTGAGCCGCAAAAACAATTTTTAGTAAAACTGCTTGGGGTGCTTGCCGGTGGTAGTTTCTTAACCTTATTGGTGGCATTAGTAAAACAAACTGCGCACATTCAAGGAAGGAATTTGCTCATGAAGGATGGCGTTATTGGACTCATTCATCCTTTAGGAAAAGCGTTATTCACCGACTACGTTGTTCCATTTGAAATAAGCAGTATTTTGTTTTTAAGTGCAATGGTGGGAGCAGTAATTATTGGAAAAAAATAAATTTATTCGGTATGCCTATACAATATTATATCTATTTATGTTTAGCACTTTTTAGCATTGGTGTTACAGGCGTGTTAACACGTCGCAATGCAATAGTGGTTTTTATGTGTATTGAGCTTATGTTGAATGCAGTAAACTTGTTATTGGTTGCCTTCTCTAAAATGTTTCATGGATATGCGTTGGTTCAGAATGCAGCATCAACAACAGGAATAGATGCGCAAATATTTGTATTTTTTATTATGGTGGTAGCAGCAGCTGAAGTAAGTGTGGGATTGGCAATTATTGTAATGATGTATCGCAATACACATTCAGTAGATATCAATTTTTTAAATAGATTAAAAAATTAATGCAATGGGAATAATGAAAGTGTTGGTAGGGATGATCATATTATGGCCACTTGCAGGATTTTTATTCAATGGGTTGGGACGCAACTATTGGAGTAAAAAGGTAATTGCATCTAAAGCAACAGGCTATATTGTAGCCTCATTTATCGCAAGCATTTTTGCTTTTATACATGTACAAGAGCATGGCGCCATCAGTGTTCATTATTTTGATTTTATCAATACAGCAACCATTAAAATCCCATTTGATTTTAAAGTAGATGCATTATCATCCCTGTTTTTATTAGTCATTACGGGTGTGGGGTCCTTGATTCATTTATATTCCACTGCATACATGAAGGAGGAGTCGTCATCGCATTACGCAAGGTATTTTGCTTATCTGAATTTATTTATTTTCTCCATGTTGTTATTGGTTTTAGGAGATAACTATGTGATCATGTTTATCGGATGGGAAGGTGTTGGTTTATGTTCCTATTTGTTAATTGGTTATTGGTTTACCAATGGCGATTTTAATGATGCGGCTAAGAAGGCTTTTGTTATGAATCGTATTGGCGACTTAGGTTTTTTATTAGCCATATTTTGGATCATTTTCAAGTTGGGTTCGGTAAGCTACAGTGAAGTACTCACTGCAGAAAGTTTGGCTAAATTATCTAGTGCAGATATCACAGGTATTACTTTATTACTATTTGTAGGTGCCATGGGAAAGAGTGCACAGATACCTTTATTTACTTGGCTTCCTGATGCAATGGCAGGTCCAACCCCTGTATCTGCGTTAATACATGCCGCAACCATGGTGACAGCAGGTATCTATATGATTACCCGTAGCAATATTTTATTTAGTCATAGTGAAATCACACAAACTGTCATTGCCATCATAGGTATTAGTACAGCTTTATTAGCTGCGACTATTGCGATCAAACAAAACGATATCAAAAAAGTATTGGCCTATTCAACAGTAAGTCAATTGGGTTATATGTTTTTAGGATTAGGCGTAGGTGCTTATTCAGGGGCAGTGTTTCATGTAATAACACATGCATTTTTTAAAGCTTTATTATTCTTAGGTGCAGGTTCGGTTATTCATGCAATGCATCACGAACAAGACATTCGTAAAATGGGCGGATTAAAATCAAAATTGCCCATTACGCATATTACTTTCTTAATCGGTTGTATCGCCATAGCTGGGGTGCCTCCATTTAGTGGCTTCTTTTCTAAAGATGAAATACTTGCCGCAGCCTTTGCGAAAAGTCCGGTGTATTGGGTATTAGGTGTGATTGGTGCTGCAATGACTGCTTTTTATATGTTCCGTTTGTATGCCACTACTTTTTTAGGCAAGTTTAGAGGAACAGACAATCAAGAAGCCCATTTACATGAATCACCTATGGCGATGACTTTGCCATTAATTTTATTAGCAGTGGCAAGTGCAATTGCAGGCGCCATTGGGGTTCCTGAAATGATGGGTGGACACCATTGGTTGTCACATCAGCTAAGCACCATTGTTGGGGAACCCACTGAAATCGGTTTGTCACATGCAATGGAGTGGGTATTAATGGCAGTGTCGGTGAGCATCGCAGTGATTGCATTATTGTTGGCAGTTGTTATTTACAAAAAGAAAACAGATGAAACGCCTACTAGTTTCATTGGTCAATTTTTCTATAACAAATGGCATATAGATGAATTATACAATACAGCAATTGTAAATCCTTTAAATCGCTTTGCTGGATTTTTGAAAAATATTATTGAAAAACAAGTGATTGATGGCGCAGTCAATGGAACGGGTAAATTAGTACAGTATAGTGCAAGACAATTAAGATTGATACAAAATGGACAAGTAGGGTATTATATTTTATTTATGGTTTTAGGAATTGTATTATTGTTTTTGCTTTGGTTTAACGACACACTATTATTACGTTTCTTTCACAATTTGATTAAATAAATTATTTAATAAGCTATATGTTACTATCATTTATATTAATTCCTTTTGTTACTGCCTTGTTATTGCTTTTTATTAAAAGTGATAAATCGGCAAACACAGTAGCGATTGTTTCTACATTGGGAACTTTGGTGGTGGCATTAGTAGTAGCAGCAGGTAAGGGGGCAGTTGATTTTAATGCGCCATGGATTCCAGTGTTAAATGCACAATTTTTATTACATGCAGATGGCTTAGCGAAAATTTTAGTTTTATTAACTGCAATAAGTTTTCCAGCAATCATTATTGCGACTTCACACAATCAGCCCAAGCAAAAAAATATTTTTCTATCCTTATTACTTTTTACACAAAGTGGACTCATGGGGGTGTTTTTAGCAGGGGATGCTTTATTGTTTTATTTTTTCTGGGAATTAGCCTTAATCCCTGTTTACTTTTTAAGTTCTATTTGGGGTGGAGAAAAAAGAATCGCTGTTACCTTTAAATTTTTCATTTATACATTTTTGGGTTCCTTGATGATGCTTATTGGAATTATATTTGTTTATATGCATACCAGTGATCAAAGCTTTTTGATACAATCCTTTGCAAAGGCCAATTTAACTGGGGGACAACAAGTCACAGCTTTCGCATTATTTTTTATTGCTTTTGCCATCAAAATGCCCATCTTCCCTTTACATACTTGGCAGCCAGATGCCTATGAGCAAGCCCCAACCGCGGTAACCATGGTCATGAGTGCAGTGATGGTTAAAATGGGGTTATATGGAATACTTAGGTGGTTGATGCCTTTATTCCCAATGGCATTTATGGCACATGTTAATGTAGTGGTCATTTTATCAGTGATCGGTGTTTTATATGCTTCTTTTATTGCGATTCGCCAAGATGATATTAAGCGTTTGATTGCTTATTCCTCCATTGCGCATATTGGTTTAATGAATGCTGCAATATTTTCGCAGCTTCAAATTGGTATACAAGGGGCAATGGTCCAATTATTTTCACATGGCATTAATGTTTTGGGATTATGGATTGTCGCAGATATTATTGAACAACAAACAGGAACAAGATCCATGCAACAAATGGGTGGACTTGCAAAAAAACAACCCACGCTTGCGATATTGTTAGTGGGTTTTGCTTTAGCCAATATTGCGCTCCCGTTAACCAATGCTTTTGTGGGCGAATTTTTAATGTTTAATAGTTTGTTCCAGTATAATGTTTGGGTAGGAGCTGCTGCTGGGGTAAGTATAATATTGGCAGCGATCTATACCTTAAATATGGTCCAAAAGATAGCCTACGGCGAAGTGAGCACACAAATCAATCAAATGCAAACTATTAATAAACCTGCTCAAATAGTATTAATCGTTTTATTGATTATTGTATTTGTTACAGGGGTTTTCCCACAGCCTTTATTCGATTTAACCGCCGATAGTTTACAACAAATAATCGTTAAATAAATTTAAACACATTAGTAATGAATGCAATTATAGTTTCTGCTTTTTTTGGCGTTGTAATGATGTTTGCTTCCTGGAGTATCAAGGGAGAAAATAAGCAAAAAAATATTGCTTTAATTGGTTTGTTTTTATTGTTCTTAGCTAATCTAGCGCAGTTGAATGGTTGGTATGTGGTTGATGTGGATACGAAGAATATGTTATCATTTACGAGATTCGGTTTATATACCAATACCTTATTTTATTGCTTAACTTTTATTTATATATGGATCAATGGGGAAGAAATAGCAAAAATTGGAAATCATGCGGCAGATTTTTATGCCTTATTCTTTTTCATGCTTTGTGGTGCCAGCATTTTAACCTCTTTTGATAATTTATTGATGTTGTTCATTGGCATTGAAATTTTATCCATCCCATTATATATTTTAACTGGCTCAGATAAAAAAAGTTTATTCAGTAATGAGGCGGCCATTAAATATTTTTTAATGGGCTCTTTTTCAACAGGTATTCTATTGTTGGGCATCACTTTTATTTATGGCGCAACGGGTAGTTTTAATATAATCCCACCTGATCCTAGCATACTCAATGAGCAGTTCATGTTTTCAGCGGGACTTATTTTGATTTTTGCTGCAATGAATTTTAAAGTTTCAGCGGCGCCATTTCATTTTTGGACGCCGGATGTATATGATGGCGCCCCCACTGTATTTACTTCCTTCATGGCAACCATTGCTAAATCGGCAGGGTTTATCGCATTCATCAATATATACATTGTTCAATATAAGCCGTTTGAAAAAACTTGGGGCATAATATTGCCATTGGTTATTGTAAGCACATTGATGGTGGGTAACGTAACTGCAGTATTTCAAAGAAGCGTAAAAAGAATGTTAACTTATTCCAGTATCGCACAAGCAGGTTTCATGTTATTTGCATTGTATGGTACATCCAATTTTGCCAACGAAGGCATCCTTTTATACATCGTTGTATATTCATTAGCAAGCATCGGTATTTTTGCTGTGTTGGTTAAAATGAAAGAAAATAGTTTTGAAGCTTTTCACGGCTTGGCCAAGTCGCATCCATTATTAGCTTTTTTAACGACTGTGTTTTTATGTTCTTTAGCTGGTATACCAATTACAGGCGGATTTTTTGCCAAATATTATATGATCAATGCAGTTTTAATAGCGGGTGCAGGCATCTGGTTGGTGGTGGTGGCGATGATTTTTGCTAGTATCAGTGTCTATTATTATTTCAAATTGATTCAAGCCATGTATTTTATACCAGGGACACCTGCCATTGGCGAATTAGATAAAACCTATACTTACAAGTTGGCAGTCATTGCCATTTTGATTGTTGTCCTAGGTGTTTTCCCTAATTTATTGTTCAATTATCTCTACTTTTAACCGCTCTTCAAATAGTAGGGGGATCATTGCATAAATCTGTCCTACCTTTAATGTTCAATAATTATAATTAGCATGACGCTTCAGGATTCCTTTATTTTAGCTTGGCGCACTGTAAAAAGCAATAAACTACGAACCGGCATTACGGTGGCCATTATTGCTTTTGGTATCATGGCACTGATTGGTATTATTACCGCAATATCAGCAATGAATCAAAGCTTAAAGGAAAACTTTTCTTTTATGGGGGCAAATGCATTCAGCATTCGGTATAAGGAAATGAATGCAAGAATGATGGGTGGTGGCGGAAGAAACAAGCAAGAATTTTCAAAACAAAAGGTAGGACAAAAGGAAAAAAAATCAAATTTAGACAAGCCTATTAAATTAGAAGAATCAGTTTATTTTAAGGATAATTATGGTTTTAACAGGGCACAAGTAAGTGTATATCGTAGAGGTAATGGGAATAATGAACTTCGTTATAAAAACTATAAAACCAATCCGCAGGTATCCATGTGGGGAGGCGATGAAAATTATTTAGGGGTCAATGGATACCAATTAGACTTAGGTAGAAACTTAAATAATGTGGATTTGCAAAGTGGTCGTAATGTTTGTTTGATTGGCAGTAATGTGGCTACTAAATTATTTCCCAATAATCCCGAAAAAAGTATTGACAAAGTTATTTTAGTGGGAGGCAAGCCTTACCGTGTTATTGGTTTATTAAAATCTAAGGGCTCAAGTGCAATGATGCGTCAGGACGATGTCATTGTAACTTCACTAAAAAATATCCGACAATATCAAAATATCAGTTCCTCTTATCAAATAGGGGTGATGGTCAACAATGTAGCTGAGTTGGATCCAGCCATTGGTGAATCCATGGAGCAAATGAGAAAGGCGCGTAGACTAATACCAAGTGAGTCGGATAATTTCATCATTGATAAGAGTGATAAGTTCGCTGATATATTTATTGGATTGTTGGCAGGCATTAGTGGTGCTGCTGGTGCTATTGGTTTGATTACTTTAATTGGCGCAGCCATTGGGTTAATGAATATTATGTTAGTAGCCGTAAATGAGCGTACAAGAGAAGTAGGATTGATCAAAGCCATTGGAGGAAAAAAGAGGGATGTGCGACGTCAATTTTTATTTGAAAGTATTTTGATTAGTATTTTGGGCGCCATCTTTGGTATTATTTTAGGGGTGCTGGTAGGAAATATATTTAGTATTGTTTTAAAAACAGGCTTCATTGTCCCTTGGTTATGGGTGGGTATTGGAATTGCCATTTGTACCTTGGTTGGACTGGTTGCAGGAATTTATCCAGCGATGAAAGCAGCAGCATTGAATCCAATTGATGCACTACGTTACGAGTAATTTCTTTTAATAGAAAAGCATCTCATTTATTTATCGCTACAAAATAGCCGTTGCATAAAAAAGCCCCGCACCGATTCATCGGGCGGGGCTTTTTCGTATTTGAAAAGCAGTTCCTTTTTATTTAGGATCTAATGCTTTTTTAATTCTGTCTTGTAAATCAGCATAGTGACTTGAACTTGCTGCATCACTTGAAGTTGCTGCTCTTAAGGAAGCTGCTAATTTCTTCAATTGTGATTTAGCTTCAGAATATACATCTGAATTTTCAACATCCACTGGTGCGCCAATTCTAAATCCTCCAGCTGCAGCTGCGGCAGCGGGGCTAGCACTAGGATTGATTAAGTCATTTAATTGACTCACATAAGTTTTTTGCAAGTTGCGACGGAATACATCTGTTGCTTTTTGTGTAGCTAATTCGCTAAACAATCCTTTTCTTACATCATCCATCATTTCGTTTAATGCATAGCTTGCATTATTGAAACGCGTATTACTTGTGGTTAATCTTAATAAGCGGCCTTTGTCAAGCAAGCTTTTTAATACACTTGTTTGAATTCCTTGTACACGCTCATTAGCAACCGGGTTTGAAATTTTATTCAAAATTGTATTATCCAATAACCATCTTGGTGTCGTGAATAATTGATTTTGTAAAAATGCCATTGCACTTTTTTGCATTGCTACTGGCGTAGGTGTATAAACATCACCTGGCTCTTCGATACTCTTTAAATTCTCATAAACGCCACCAATATTTTTAGCAACATGGTTCATGTATCTGTTGAATTGACCAGCCAGTTGCATATAAATATCATTTAGGTTTTCATATTTATCCGCTTCTTCTTTGGTCCACTCTGGTAATTTAACAAGGATGCGTTTTAAGTTTTTAATACCATACTCACTTGCTAAAACTGAATTATCACCTAAGTCCTCCGTTTGTGCACGTGGATCAGCACCATAACCTTCGCCACCAAACCAAACTCTTGGATTATTTTTTAAATTCGCAATAATCCATTTGTTGTTTTCTTTTTTATCTTCATTCACATCTGATTGTCCTGTGTAAGTATAACCCCATTGGATCGCCCACTTATCATAATCTCCAATACGTGGAAATAAACCAGTTTGATTTATATTGTCTTCAGGTTGTGCAACATAGTTAAAACGTGCATAGTCCATAATAGAGGCACTATGACCATTTGCTTCCACCCATTTTTTATCTCTTAATTTTTCAACAGGGGTTTTACTACTGCTTCCCATATTATGTCTTAATCCTAAAGTGTGTCCAACCTCGTGAGAGGATACAAAGCGAATCAATTGTCCCATTAATTCATCATCAAATTTCATTTTACGTGCGTTACTATCTACTGCAGCAGTTTGTATCATAAACCAATCATGCACTAAGTTCATCACATTGTGGTACCAGCCAATATGGCTTTCTAAAATTTCACCACTTCTTGGATCATGCACTTGCGGACCATAGGCATTTTCAATATCAGATGCGAAATAACGAATCACCGAATAACGCGCATCTTCTAAACTCATGGTGCTATCGTTAGGCCATTCTTTTCCACTGATTGCATTTTTCCAACCTGCTTTTTCAAAAGCAACATTCCAATCATTCACCCCTGCGATTAAATAAGGCACCCATTTTTTTGGTGTCGCTGGGTCGATATAATATACGATTGGTTTTGCTGGCTCCACCAACATGCCTTTTTTATAATTCTCCATATCTGCAGGCTTAGGTTCTAATCTGTAACGAACCGCAAAGGTTTGGCTTTCTACCTTATGTTGGTCATCAGAATAGGTTACAAAATTATCTGCGAAATAACCCACCCTTGGATCAAATAAACGGCGATTCATAGGCACTTCAGGTAATAATAATACCGATGTATTTAATTCAAAAGTAACTGCACCAGCATTGCTTACAGCTGGGATGGAGCTTCCACCACCCATTGGACTTCCTAATCCCCCACCAGCGGACGCAGAATAGGTTTTAACGGTCCTAATTTCAATATTCTTAGGGTAGGATTTGATACTTTGTATAAAGGAACGGTCTGGTGCCAAAGCACTAAGGTTAAAAGAACGCTTCTCATTGCTAGTCAAGCTCACCGCTTGGTTGTCCCCTTTAAAAAAGTCGGTCACATCAATAATGGAGCTATTTGAATCCTTGCCGAATGCTTTTATATCAAAAGCAGCTACGATTGGGTCCAAATAGGAGTTTTTCACCGCTTTCGCGATGGTTTGAGTGGAGTCGGCCTTGCTAATAAGGGTTACCACACGCATAAATATGCGCTGATTGGGTCCTTTTTCGAATACAATGCTTTGCTCATTCACTTCTTCGCCACCATATTTACGGGCGCCACCTGGAACTTTAACAAAACGAGTAACTGCTAGTAGTTCCCTACCTATTAATTGGTCTGGGATGTCAAAATAAAATTTATCATCTAAAAAGTGTACGGTAAAAACACCTTTTTGGCTAACCGCTTTTTTGGTGATCACTTCCCCATAGGCCTTGGGTCCTGTTTTTACAGGTGGGGTATCCTTTTTTACGCCGCTTGTATCAGGGCGTTGGCCAGGCATTTGATCCGGTCTAGGACCAACTGGGCGTTGACTTTGAACCTGATTTTGCATCATTACAAATAGGCCAAAAACGAGCATTATTTTTTTCATATTAAACATTATTAGTTTATAAATAAGAGTAGTAAATATACAAGTTTCGTGACAAGGATGGTTTTTTGTAAAACTTTATAATAAAAAAATACTTGGAAATTTGTTTGGACCAATAAATTACCTATTTTGTAGCCCCATAATAACTATTAATTTGCATTTTTGAGAGAAAATGGGGTTCGTAATTATCGGGGTAATTAAAAAAATAATTTTAAACTAAAATCAATTGAATCATGGCTGATCTTTCAAAATCAACTGCAACAGCTAAAAGTGCTGCACAGCCTCAAGAAGGCGGAAACTTGATTGCTACATTAGCACCCATCGTGTGTATCGTAGCAGGTTATGTTCTTTGGCGTTTTGTGCTAGGTAACGCTAGTAATTTCACAACTCCAGATCCGAATGGCGGATTTTGGCCTGCGCACAAAGGACCCAAAGGAACATTTACTAAAATGTATGAGGGTGGTATTGTGGTTCCAATTTTAATTGGAAGTTTATTAATCGTTTTAACTTTTGTAATTGAAAGATTAATGACCATTAAAAAAGCAGCTGGAAAAGGAAACATTGCACAATTTGTTCGTAAAGTACAATTTCATTTAGCGAATAAAGAAGTGGATAAAGCTTTAGCTGAGTGTGATAAGCAACAAGGATCTGTAGGTAATGTAATGAAATCAGGTTTAAAGAAATACAAAGAAATGATTTCAAATACAGAATTAGATACAGACCAAAAAGTATTGAATATCCAAAAAGAAATAGAAGAAGCTACTGCATTGGAATTACCAATGTTGGAGAAGAATTTAGTTTTCTTATCTACCATCGCTTCTGTTGCAACCTTATTAGGTTTGTTTGGAACGGTATTAGGTATGATTCGTTCTTTCTCTAAATTAGGTGAAGAAGGTGGTGGTGAAGCAGCACGTGAATTATCGCAAGGTATTTCCGAGGCCTTGTACAATACTGCATTAGGTATTGGTACATCTGCTGTTGCGATCGTCATGTATAATGTGTTCACTACAAGAATTGACGGTATCACTTATGGTATCGACGAGTCTGGTTTCACATTAACACAAAGCTTCGCAGCAAACTACAAATAGTAGAAAACAACGTAATTTAATTTAGGTGTTAGCACCTAATAATTTTTAAAAGACTATACAATGGGTAGAGCTAAATTACCTCGTAAAGGTACCAATATCGACATGACAGCCATGTGCGATGTGGCCTTCCTTTTATTGTCTTTTTTCATCTTAACGACAAAATTCAAGCCAGCGGAAGCTATTGCTGTGACCACACCAAGTTCGGTCGCTTCAAAAATTGCGCCAAGCAAGGATTTTGTTTTGATAACGATTGATAAAGATGGTAAAGTATTTCTGACGATAGATGATGAGCAAAAAAGAGAAGTGGTAGCGAATACATTAAATACAACACGCAATTTAGGCATCAATGTACCAGCATTTAAAAAAGCAGGTTTTATTGGGGCTTCATTTAGCGGTTTAAATTCTTTTTTAGCCATTGCTGAAGAAAACAGAAAAGGAGACCAATTACCAGGTATACCATGTAAGGATAGTACCAATAATGAGTTAATCACTTGGATGCAAGTGGTGAAGGAAGCTTATGCGGGCACTAAAATGGACCTTTTATTAAAAGGGGACAATGTGTCTAAATATCCTTCATTCAAAAATGTAATTATTGCATTTAAGAAAAATGATTTATTGAAATTCCAAATGGTAACCAATCCTGAAAATGCTCCTGTTGGATCGGAACTTTACAAAAAGTCAATGAGCAGTGATGATCAGGATAATTAAATTTAATAACTAATAAAAAGTTACTGATATGGCAGAATTAGATACCTCAGGCGGTGGCCATAAAAAAGGACCAGGAGTCAAAAAAGGAAAAAAACTATCAACGCGTGTGGATTTAACACCGATGGTGGATTTAGGATTTTTGTTGATTACTTTTTTTATATTCACTACTACAATGAGTCAGCCAACAGCATTTAAACTGTTTTTGCCTGATGATAAAGTAATCCCAGAGGACCAAAACAAAGCGAAGGAATCAGGCGTACTTACTATTATGATGGGTGCGGATAATCATATTTATTATTATGAGGGGCAATTAAAACCAGATGGTTCAAATTTTTTGTCTGCTTCCTATAATGGAGAAAATTCAATTCGTGAAATTATATTAAAAAAGAAGGCTGATGTTATAAGCCGTTCTAGAGACGCTGAAAACCCAGAAAAAGATTTCGTAGTAGTTATCAAACCTAGTGTCGACTGCAATTATCAAAATGTGGTGGATATTTTGGATGAGATGGCTATTAATGTAGTTAAAAAATATGCATTAGTAGATATTTCAGAAGGCGAGGCACAACTAGTTTCTATTTCTGATAAGAGTTCACAATCTCCTACAAGCAATTAAAAGCATTAAAAAATGGATATAAATAAAATATTAACCGCTGATTTTCTTGACCTGGTTTTTGAGGGTAGAAATAAGGAATATGGTGCTTACGAACTACGCAAAACATATAATCAACGTATCAAGACCGGTATGATTGGTATGTTGTTGCTTACTTTGCTACTTTCTGTAGGTGCTATATTATCAAATTCTATCAAGAAAAAACAAGCCGAAATGATTGCGGTGGATCTTTCATTAGAAAATGTTCAGGAAGATAAAAAACCTGAGCCACCACCACCGCCACCGCCAAAGCAAGAGCCTCCTAAAGTGGAAGTCACTAAATTCACGCCCCCTAAGATTGTAAAAGACGAGGAAGTGAAGGAAGAAGATGAAATCAAGGAAGTGGAAAAGTTAGAGGACACTAAGATTGGTACCTTTAACCAAGAGGGAACGAAGGATGAAGGTGTGGTTGCGCCAGTTGAAAGCACAGCTATCGTGGAAGCGCCAAAGGATGACGATGAAAATAAAATTTTCACCGTAGTTCAAATACCTGCTGAATTCCCAGGCGGACAACAAGGTTGGATCCGTTATTTGGAAAGAACCTTAAACAGGGATTTGCCAGTTGAAAATGGTGCTCCTACTGGAAAATATAGTGTGGTGGTCTCTTTTATCGTATCAAAAGATGGTACCATTTCTGAAGTAAAAGCAGAAAATGATCCAGGATTTGGTACAAAAGATGAAGCCGTTCGTGTAATCCAAAGAGGCCCAAAATGGAAGCCAGCTGTTCAAAATGGTCGTAATGTAATTTACCGCCATCGTCAAGCCATTGTTTTCATGGTTTCTGAAGACTAATTCAAAGGAATTAAAAATATAAAATCCTTCTCGAGTTCATCGGGAAGGATTTTTTTTGTCTTGTAATAAATTAAAGTAGGTCGCAATTATTTGCCTGTGAAATAAACTGCAAAAAGTTACCTTTGCGTATGCGCGAAAATATGAGTAATTGGAATGATACGATTGTTGCCTTGGCTACTGCGCCAGGTATTGGCGCTATTGCAGTAATACGTTTAAGTGGTGCAAAAGCAATTGACATTGTCAATGGCGTTTTCCCAAAGAAGGATTTATTGTTACAAAAAACACATACCGTTCATTTTGGTAAAATAGCATTTGATAATATCGTGGTTGATGAAGTAGTGATCAGCTTATATCGTGCACCAAAATCATACACGGGCGAGGAAGTAGTTGAAATTTCATGTCATGGTTCTCCTTTTATTCAAGACAGTTTATTGCAATTAATGATACAGGAGGGTGCGCGACTCGCTAAGCCGGGTGAATTTACGCAAAGGGCATTTTTAAATGCGAAACTGGATTTGACACAAGCGGAAGCGGTAGCAGATTTAATTGCGAGTAATACAGAGGCATCCCGTCAAGCCGCTTTGTATAATTTAAAAGGGGGATTTTCAGATGATTTAAAATTGATGCGTGAAAAACTAATTAAATTTTCTGCATTAATTGAATTGGAACTTGATTTTTCACAGGAGGATGTTGCATTTGCTAATAAAAAGGAGTTGGAAGTTTTAGTGCAACAATTGCAATTGAAAACAAATATATTATTAGAATCCTTTAAGTTAGGAAACGTAATAAAGAATGGTGTACAAGTGGCCATCGTAGGGAAGCCCAATGCAGGGAAATCTACTTTGTTAAATACCTTATTAAATGAGCAAAGAGCATTAGTGAGTGAAATTCCTGGAACCACTAGGGATACCGTGGAAGAACTTTTGAATATTGATGGTGTATTGTATAAACTAATTGATACTGCTGGTATCAGGCAGCAAACTGGCGATGTGATTGAACAAATGGGTATTGATAAGAGTAAGGAAAAAATAATTCAAGCAGATATTGTGATTGCTTTGTTTGATGTAAACAGCACAACCCATGAGCAAATACATACATGGGAAAAGGAGATTGGCTTAGATAAAATTATTTTGGTTGGAAATAAAATAGATTTGACCACTGCGGATGTTGTTACCAATTTTATTAGTTTTAAAAATATTGTTTTCATTTCTGCAAAAGATAAAAACAATATTGATGCATTAAAAAATGCGATCACACAAAAAGTGGTAGGAGATCAATTGAAAAAAGAAGGCACGATTGTTACCAATGCGAGACATGTAAGTTCCTTAAAAAAATTATTACTTGCATTGAATGATGTTGAAACTGGTTTAATACAAAATGTAACTGGCGATTTACTTGCATTAGATATTCGACAAGCCCTACATTATTTAGGCACCATTACAGGTGAAATCACTAGTGAAGATCAATTAGATTTTATTTTCTCCAAATTTTGTATTGGGAAATAAAGAGGTTTGCTAAAATTATTTGTCAACCATTCGTAATTCTTAACTTTACATCGTATTGTACGTCGTCAAACCAATGTAGCTATTTGGACATGCTTGTTTTTATTTTAAATATACCATATTATTTTACAATTTATTACCCAATACATACCTGGTGTAGTAACTTTGCCTTCTTAACAGTAATCATATAAAAATGTCTTTTTTAATTAGTTACAATAGAAAGGAGGTGTTGCAAGCACTTCGATATCATTTTATAAAGCAATCAGAAATTAAAGGCTTAATGATTGCAGTAAATATATATGCGATTGTAACTGCCGTATTATTATTTCAAAAAAAGATACGACCAGAGCTTTTCTTGTTTGGTTCTGTTTTGTGGTTAATATTGATGTTACTTTTTTGGTACTTGCTTCCTGTTATATTTTATAAGAAAACTAAATTATTCAAAACCCATTGGGATTTTAGCTATAATCAACAAGGAGCCAACTTGGTTTCAGCGCATGCGGAAGCGCAATGGCAATGGTCCGAGCTAACCTACTATTTTGAAAGTCCTTATTTTTTCCATCTTTATTTTGGGTCTAAATCCTTTTTTCTAATAAGTAAGGAAACCATCCCCATGGAGCATCAGCATGAACTGAGAGGTATTTTAAAACAAAAGCATAAAGACGACAAAGCCTAATGAGGATTTGTATCATCCACGAAGCCTTTCCTAGCTATTCACCCTTGTTTGTCCCCATGAATAATTAACTTTTAACAAGCATATTACTAGGCTTGCATAGGTCAGATCACCTCGATTTTGCCTGCTTTTACATCAAAATCAGCCAAATGAACCCTTTATTGCAAATAAGCGTTAAATTATATAAATAAAAAGGCAAATAAAATACTTCGTTTTTGACAAAAAGTATATTTTTGCGCCGTAAACAAAACTTTTTACAATGTCAGACATCGCTACTAGAGTTAAAAAAATTATCGTTGACAAATTAGGTGTGGATGAAGCAGAAGTTACAAACGAGGCTTCCTTTACAAATGATTTGGGCGCTGATTCATTAGACACCGTTGAATTAATTATGGAATTTGAAAAAGAATTTAATATTTCTATTCCTGATGAGCAAGCAGAAACTATTACTACCGTTGGTCAAGCAGTTACTTATTTAGAGGAACACGCTAAATAGTAGGTTTACTTTATTGTAAATCAAACTTGATACATCGGCATATTTTAATCCGCCTTTTTGAGCCTTTGCTTTAAAGGCGGATTTAATTTTTAAAAAAGATTTTCATGCAAACCAAACGCATCGTAGTTACAGGTATTGGAGCACTTACTCCTATTGGCAACTCGTTAGCCGCTTATTGGGATAGCTTAATCAATGGTGTATCGGGTGCGGACATGATTACACAATTTGATGCGTCTAAATTTAAAACAAGATTTGCGTGTGAGATAAAAGGCTTTGATGCAACTGATTTCATGGATCGTAAGGAAGCAAGAAAATTGGATCGGTTTGCGCAAATTGCTTTAGTGGCTAGTGACCAAGCTGTTGCAGATGCTGGCATCACAGCGGACAATGTTGACCATGATCGTGTAGGTGTAATTTTTGCAAGCGGTATTGGTGGTTTAAACACTTTTACGGATGAGGTGACCAATTTTGTCCAAGGGGATGGTTCACCAAGGTTCAATCCATTCTTTATTCCGAAAATGATTTTAGATATTGCTGCAGGTCAAATTTCCATGAAACATGGATTTCGTGGACCCAATTTTGCTGTGGTAAGTGCATGTGCTTCAAGTACAAACGCGATGGTCACTGCGATGGATACTTTAAAATTAGGCAAGGCAGATATTATTATAACAGGGGGTGCTGAATCAGTTATTGGACCTGCTGGTATTGGTGGTTTCAATGCCATGAAGGCGATGAGCGAGCGAAATGATGACCCTACAACAGCAAGCAGACCTTATGATAAGGATCGGGATGGTTTTATTATGGGAGAAGCTTCAGGTGTATTGGTATTAGAGGAATTAGAACACGCCAAAAAACGTGGCGCTAAAATATATTGTGAAGTAGTAGGCGGTGGTGCCACTGCAGATGCTTACCATTTAACAGCTCCGCATCCAGAGGGATTGGGCGCAAAAAATGTAATGATTGCTGCCTTAAGAGATGCCAACATGCAACCTAATGATATTGATTATATCAACACCCATGGTACGTCAACGCCATTGGGTGACATTGCTGAAACCAAAGCAATCACTTCTGTATTTGGCGAACATGCCTATTCATTAAATATAAGTAGTACAAAGTCCATGACTGGGCATTGTTTAGGTGCAGCCGGCGTTATTGAAGCCATCGCTTGTATACAATCCGTAATTAATGATATTATACCACCTACCATCAATCACTTTACGGATGATCCTGAATTAGACGGTCGTTTAAATTTCACATTCAATAAAGCACAAAAAAGAACAGTTAATGCAGCCTTAAGTAATACTTTTGGATTTGGTGGCCATAATGCCTGTGTGATTGTGAAAAAATACAAGGATTAATTTTAGTGAAAAAAATTCAACACTTACTTTCTTTTTTTAAGAAATCTGCTTTTGAAAAAAACTTGGTTTTACTCATTGGTTATTCAACCAATAATTTATTGTTATTCCAAACAGCCTTAAATCATCGTTCTGTAAAAGAACATTCCTCTGAAAATAATGAGCGTCTTGAATTTTTAGGGGACGCTATTATTAGTTCGGTGGTAGCAGATTATTTATTTAAAAAATATCCCTATAAGGGAGAAGGTTTTTTAACGGAGATGCGCAGTAAAATGGTGAATCGTCAGCAATTAAATCATATTGCCATTCAAATGGGATTGAAAAGATTAACGAAATTTAATAAGTTAGACGGCAGTTTAAAAACAAGTCAAATATTTGGAAATACCTTGGAAGCCTTGGTGGGCGCCATTTACATTGATAAAAAATACGAGTTTACAAAAAAATGGATTGTAAATAAAATGATTCAACCCTATTTATTTATGGATGAATTAGAGTTGATTGATATCAATATCAAAAATAAAATTATTGGATGGGCACTAAAGCAAGGCAAGCAGGTTGATTTTGTTTTGGCAGGAGAACAGTTAGAAGGTCGACGTCGTTTATTCACCATCAATGTGGTTTTGGATGGCGAAGTGGTCACCAGCGAAAAAGGGTATACTAAAAAAGATGCAAGTCAATTGGCAGCACAAAAAGCAATTGAAATATTGAGCATTTAATTAATGGCTCGATTGGCACAATTCAATTAATACCCCGTTACAATTTTTAGGGTGGATAAAGCAAACCAATTTATTGTCAGCTCCTTTTTTGGGCTGCTCATTTAAAAGGGTAAATCCAGCATTTTTTAGTCGGCTCATTTCCCCAATAATATCTGGCACTTCAAATGCAATATGGTGCAGTCCTTCTCCCTTTTTTTCAATAAATTTTGCAATGACCCCTTGTGGATCGGTGCTTGCAACAAGTTCAATTTTGGTATGATCTTGTAAAAAAAAGGCAGTGTCCACCTGTTCTGAAGTCACAGATTCTGTTTTGTAGCAAGGGCTACCCAATAATTGTTCATATAAGGAAATACTTACTTTTAAATCCTTTACTGCAATGCCGATATGTTCTACTTTAAAATTCATGCCTGTTTTGTTTTACGAATTGGGAAAATTTTACACTCAAATTCTAACGAATTCAGTAATATCAAGCCCTAAGCGTTACTTTTGTGCTATAGAAAAAACCAAATTCGAACATGTTAAAATTACCGATTTATCTTGATCATAACTCAACTACTCCCATGGATCCAAGGGTTTTAGAAGCGATGTTACCTTATTTTGTCGAAAATTTCGGAAATGCGGCTAGTCGTAACCATTCATTTGGATGGCAAGCAGAGGAAGCAGTAGATTATGCTAGAGAGCAAATCGCTCAATTAATTGGGGCGGATCCAAAGGAAATCATCATTACTTCCGGAGCGACCGAAGGGGATAATCTTGGAATTAAAGGGGTATTTGAAATGTATGCAAACAAAGGCAATCATATCATTACCTGTACTACTGAGCATAAAGCCGTTTTAGATACTTGTAAGCACCTTGAAAAATTAGGCGCTGAGGTTACTTATTTGGAAGTACAGCCTGATGGTTTGATTGATTTAAAACAATTAGAAGCTGCGATGAAGCCAACCACTATTTTGGTGGCAATCATGTATGCAAATAATGAAATAGGGGTGATTCAACCAGTGAAAGAAATCGGTGCCATTGCCAAAAAGCATGGGGCTTTATTTTTTACAGATGCGGTTCAAGCAGTTGGAAAAATTCCTGTAGACGTTATTGCGGATGGTATTGATATTATGGCATTCACTGCGCATAAAATGTATGGTCCAAAGGGCGTGGGCGCTTTATATGTGCGACGTAAAAATCCACGTGTAAAAGTAACTGCACAAATGGATGGCGGTGGCCACGAAAGAGGAATGCGAAGCGGTACTTTAAACGTTCCCGGTATTGTTGGATTTGGTAAAGCTGCAGAAGTAGCAAGGTTAGATATGGCTGCAGATACGGAAAGAATTTCTAAACTAAGAGATAAATTAGAAAATGCACTAAAACAAATAGACGAAACATATGTGAATGGAAACCCAGCACACCGTTTGCCGCATGTGAGCAATATTTCATTTAAATATGTTGAAGGAGAAGGTTTGATGATGGGCTTTAATAAGGACATCGCTTTATCTTCAGGTTCAGCATGTACTTCGGCTTCATTGGAACCAAGTTATGTGTTAAAAGCATTAGGTCTTGGTGATGATTTGGCTCATAGTTCACTTCGTTTTGGATTAGGAAGAAATACGACAGAGGAGCAAATTGATTTTACGATTAAAGCAGTAACAGATACTGTTTTAAAATTAAGAGAGATGAGTCCACTTTGGGAAATGTTTAAAGATGGGGTTGACATTGATGCAATTCAATGGGCACATCACTAAATAAATTAGTTAGCTTTTTTCACAAAATATTTATTTTAAAAAATTTAAAAATACAACCATGGCATATTCAGATAAAGTAATCGATCATTATTCTAATCCTAAAAATGTAGGAACATTAGATAAAGCTTCTAAAAGTGTAGGTACTGGACTAGTAGGTGCACCAGAATGTGGTGATGTAATGCGTTTGCAAATTGAGGTTGATCAGACAACTGGTCTTATCACAGATGCAAAATTCAAAACTTTTGGATGCGGTTCCGCTATTGCTTCTTCTTCATTAGCCACTGAGTGGTTAAAAGGAAAAACAATCGACGAGGCTGTTAAAATTGACAATATGGATTTAGTAGAGGAATTAAATTTACCTCCAGTTAAAATACATTGCTCCGTTTTAGCAGAGGATGCAATTAAAGCAGCCATCAATGATTTCCGTTCAAAAAATGGCATGGAAGAATTAGTGTTTGAACAAAGTCATGTTTAGTTTGATTTTGCAAAAGTTGAATAGCTAAAAAATGAGTGAAGTAGCCCAAGAAAATTCCATTTATGTAAGTGCGAAAGCAAAGCAAAAAGTAATGCAGTTAATGCAGGACGCCGGGGTCGTGGGCGATGCCAATTATTTTTTACGTGTTGGTGTGGTGGGTGGTGGTTGTTCCGGATTAAGCTACAAACTTGATTTTGATAATGAAATAAAGCCCATGGATCAGGTGTTTGAGGATAATGGCATCAAAATAGTGACTGATTTAAAAAGCTTCCTTTATTTAGTCAATACCGAGTTGGAGTTTTCGGATGGGCTGAATGGCAAGGGTTTTTATTTTAACAACCCGAATGCAAGTCGTAGTTGTGGCTGTGGTGAAAGTTTCGCTGTATAGCACTATTTAATTCAAAAAAAGAAATACAAAATAGTCCCACCTAATTCCGAGTATTCGGCAAGGGGTCGGGGCTATTTTTTTTGTAGCTTTGGCTTATGTGGTCAATATGTAAAAAGGAGTGGACACAATATTTTAGTAGCCTAACGGGGTATTTAATTATCAGCTTTTACTTGATAGTGAATGGGCTATTGTTGTTTGTGATACCCAACTATAATTTACTTGATTTTGGTTATGCAAGTTTACAAGTGTACTTTGATTTTGCGCCATGGTTTTTATTATTGTTAGTGCCAGCCATAACCATGCGAAGTTTTTCTGACGAGTTTAAGCAGGGCACCTATGAAGTATTACATAGCTTGCCATTTTCTTCCTTACAATTAGTAATTGGAAAGTTATTGGGAAGTTTGCTCATTGTTATTGCCGCAATCGCACCCACTATTTTTTATGCAGTTGTATTAAACGCTTTAAGTTCAACTGGGGGAATTGATTGGGGCGCAACAGTTGGAAGCTATATCGGATTAATTTTTTTAGGCGCGGTGTATACTGCAGTGGGTGTATTTTCCAGTAGCTTGACAAAAAACAGCGCTATCGCCTTGCTGTTGTCAATCATCATTTCAATATTATTATTACAAAGTTTTGACTGGATAAGCACCGTCTCGTTTTTTTCGAATGGCTATGATTTTTATATTAAGCAATTGGGATTGTCATTGCATTATAAAAATATGAGCAAGGGTTTGATTAAGCTAACCGATATCATTTACTTTATTTCCATTTTGGTTTTATTTATTCTGGGCACCATCGAGAATTTAAAGGGAAAAATTAAATATATATTTTTATTAATTGCCATTATAGGTACTAACTATCTAAGTAATATATTTCCCTTCCAATTCGACCTAACTAAGGAAAAAAGATACACTTTAAGTACAAGTTCCACGGAAGTGATCAGTCAAATAAATACACCGGTGACGGTTCATTTGTATTTAGGTGGCGACCTTCCATCCAATTATAAAACAATAGCGAATGCGTCCATTGCATTATTGGATCAGTTGCATCAAATTAACCCAGCATTGATCAAATGGAATTTAGAAATTCCTAATCAGTTAGTCAGTGATACCGCTTTATATATATTGTATGATAGTTTATCAAAATTGGGGTTACCTATTGAGCGGATCCAACAAGGAACTGGAGGTGGCGACAAAAGGGTGGATCAGCTAATTATTCCAGGGGCATTGGTGGAAGTGGATGGGCAAAAGCCTTATGCCATTGATTTGAGGAGTTCAAAAAAATATTTTAAGCCTTATAATATTATTAAGGATATACCCGAGGTAGATGAGCAAGCCAGTGCAAACGCAGCGGAAGCATTGTTGGAGTATAAATTTATACAAGCAATCTATTTATTAAATCGCAAGCTAGTTCCAACCATTGCCTACTTAATCGGAAATGGACAGCCAGTTAATTTAACCGTGAATGATATAGGAGAAACTTTAAAGGACCAATACGATTTATCCGTATTTGATTTAAGTAAAGGATTTCCTGACGCTACTAAAATAAAAACACTACTTATTGTTAAACCAACCACGCCATTTAGTGATTTAGATAAATTAAAAATTGACCAATATGTCATGGGTGGTGGAAATATTATTTGGGCAGTAGATAAATTATATGCGGAATATGATAGCTTACAAAAAACGGATGGGGCCTATGTTTCCTTTGATCGCGGACTGGCCTTGGACGATTTATTATTTAAGTATGGCATTCGTATCAACTCAAATTTGGTTCAGGATTTAAATTGTGCCAAATTACCATTGGTGGTGGGCACACAAGGGGACGGATCTCCTTTAATTAAAAGAGTACCTTGGCCGTATTATCCTTTTTTAAATGGTAACGACATCCATCCTATTGCCCAAAATATGGATCGTGTATTATCCTTATTTCCTTCCAGTATTGATACGCTATCTTCTAATGGCATTAAGCATACCATTTTATTAACGACCGATACAAGTTCAAGAAGTTTGGCTTCGCCAGCCCAGGTTTCATTGAATTCAGTTAAAGGGGAGGAGGACATGGTACAATTTAAACAACATCATTTTCCAATAGCCGTATTATCGGAAGGAAATTTTAATTCATTTTTTGAAAACAGATTGTCTCAGGTGTTAAAAGACACTGTTCAGCAAAATTTAGGCGTCGCTTTTGTATCCAAGGGGAAGCCTTCGAAACAAATCTTTATTGCAGATGCTGATTTATTTACGAATAAGGTAGATAAGGCAAATGGCCCCTTACCCATGGGTATGATACCTTTTGAATCCTATCAATTCGCTAATCGTGATTTTTTTGTTAATGCAATACAATACTTGAATGAGCCAGTAGGCTTACTTGAAAGTAGAAATAAGGGGATTGTATTAAGATTATTGGACAAGGCCAAGGTGGCCGAGCATCGTCTTTTTTGGCAATGTATGCTTTTGTTAGGCCCCTTGGTTATTCTTTCCTTATTTTTTTATTTTTGGACCCAATATCGCCAACGTCGTTTTGGGGCTTAGTAAATCTAGTATTATCTTTACTTTATGACAACAGATCAAATTGTTTACACAGTATTCGGCGTAGTAATATTAGTTGCATTAACGCTTGACTTAGGATTTTTAAGTAAAAAAAATACAACTATTACAATTCGCCAAGCAATGCGTCAAACCTTTTTGTGGGTTTTATTAGCACTTGGTTTTTTTGTGTTTATGTGGATAGAAGAAGGGCAAAAACTTGCTTTTGAATACCTAAGCGGTTATTTAATGGAGTGGAGTTTAAGTATTGACAATATTTTTGTTTTCATATTAATTTTTGATGCGTTTAAGGTGAAGGAAATGCATTTGTCAAGGGTGTTGTTGATTGGAATTTTAGCAGCAATTGTTTTTAGGGTTTTATTCATAACATTGGGTGTGGCACTTGTCGCACAATTTGCTTGGATATTATATATTTTCGGGGTGTTTTTATTGTATACAGGATATAAAATGTTTGTGGCTGATGAGGAAAGTGCATTTGATCCACATGAATCAAAAATTTATAAATTTTTGAAAAGCTTTTTACCGCTGACACCCTCTGATGGAGATGGTAGGTTTATAATTCGCCAAAATGGGAAACCAGTATATACCACTTTATTTGTGGTGGTAATTTTACTTGCGGCCATTGACATTGTATTTGCGCTCGATTCCATTCCAGCAGTCATGGGAATTTCAATGAATAGTTTAGTTATTTATACTTCAAATATTTTTGCCATTTTAGGATTGCGCTCCTTGTTCTTTTTGCTACGTGGCGCTGTTAATGAATTTGAGCATTTACAAAAAGGGATTGCCCTTATTTTAATATTTATAGGCGTTAAAATGTTAGGGGAACATTATATCAATATGGTGATGAGTAAAAACACACAAGTTTTGTTGTCTTTATTAGTGATTTTATTTTCTATCACTGGCTCCATATTGTATTCTATCTTTTCAAATAAGCAAAAAAATCTGCCCAAGGATTTAAAGGATAATTCAATTTAATCATATCATTTAGTTGTCATATACTATTGAACATATTGCAAGCTGGTTAAATACAAATTCTGTTATTAAAAAACCAGCCCAAATTACTCATTTACTTACAGACAGTCGACGATTAATATATCCGGATACAAGTTTATTTTTTGCCATTACTACGGGGCAAAATGATGGACACTTATATGTTGAAGAATTAATGCAACGTGGTGTATTTAATTTTGTCGTAAAAACGAATTTTGATACCAGCGCATTCCCCGACGTCAATTTTTTAAAAGTAAATGATGTGCTTGTGGCTTTACAAGTCATTGCTAGGCATCACCGTGCCCAATTTACTTATCCAGTGATTGGAATAACAGGGAGCAATGGAAAAACCATAGTCAAGGAATGGTTAAATCAATTACTTAGCAACCGATACCAGATTATACGAAGTCCACGTAGTTATAATTCACAAATTGGGGTGCCCTTAAGTGTTTGGGAAATGGAGGAGAAGCACCAATTAGCCATTTTTGAAGCAGGCATTTCCCAAAAAGGGGAGATGGATGTATTGGCAAATATCATACACCCCACCATCGGTATTTTAACCAGTATCGGAACTGCGCACCAAGAAGGTTTTGAAACTGAATCGGAAAAAAGAAATGAAAAATGGAAATTATTTGAAAATGCACAAATAATTATAGCTCCATTATCGGAATTTCCCATAATCAAAATGGATGCTTCTCATAATTTAGGAACGCCATCTGTCATTACTTGGTGTCGCTCTGGCGCAGCCACCTTGAAAATACAAAGTGAAAAAATTATACAGGGGCAAACGCATTTGCAGTCAAATTACCTTGGAACAGATTTGCAATTAGTGGTTCCTTTTACGGATTTGATTTCCGTCAATAATACCATTACCTGCTTACTCACATTATTGCATTTACAAGTGCCCTTGTCTGAAATACAGGAAGGCGTCAGTCAATTAAGGCATTTAGATATGCGTATGCAAATAAAAAAAGGCATTCAGCATTGTTATATTTTAAATGATAGCTACAGTAATGATGTACATTCATTACAATTGGCTTTAACCTATGCAACACAACAAGCGGGGGCATTACCTATCACATTAATACTATCTGATGTGGCGCAGTTTAATCAGGATGTAGTGCAATATGAGCAGTTGTTGCAACAGTTAGCTATTTTCCCAATAAAAAAACTCATTACCATTGGCCCGCAATTAGCAAAGGCTTTACAACAGCATAAAGATTTGCAAAATAAGGGGGTCCATGTGATTAGTTTTGATGCTACGCAGCAATTCATTCATCAGATAGATATATATTCCTTTAAGGAGGAATTTATTTTGATCAAAGGCGCGCGCGTTTTTGAACTAGAAAAAATAAATGAACTATTACAGCTACAGGTACATAAAACCATGGCGGAAATTAATTTAACCACATTGGTGGATAATTATAAAAAAATTAAAGCGGTCATTGGATCCAAAGTTAAAATGATGGCCATGGTGAAGGCCTTTGGCTATGGTTCGGGCAGTGTTGAAGTAGCGCGCATTTTGCAATTTCACCATGTTGATTATTTATCAGTAGCCTATGCAGATGAAGGTGTCGCATTAAGGCAGGCTGGCATTCATGTGCCTATTATGGTGATGAATGTGGATGAAACCACTTTTGATACTTTGGTAAAGTATCATTTAGAACCTGAAATATTTTCCTTTTCCCTATACCAACAATTTAATGATTACATAAAAAAGCAAGCAATTTCAAATTTCCCTATCCATATAAAATTAAATACGGGGATGAATCGCTTGGGTTTTGATATGGATACTATTGAAAATCTATGTAGGTTATTAAAATCAAATTCGCAACTAAAAGTACAAACCATATTTAGCCATTTAACTGGAAGTGGAAATAAAACATTAGAAAATTTCACACATCAACAACTTGATTTATTTAATACTGCTGCAGCAAAAATTGAAACAGTCTTGGGTTATACTACCCTAAAACATATTGCCAATTCAGATGCGATTTTATTAGCGCCTATTTTTCATTTAGATATGGTTCGATTAGGCATTGGATTGTATGGCACTAGCGCAGGTCCAATTGATTTAGCGCCTGTAGTACAGTTAACTACGACTATTTCACAAATACGACATTTGAAAAAAGGAGATACCGTTGGTTACAATCGAGCTGGTGTATTATTGCGGGATAGTATCATTGCAACAGTGCGACTAGGCTATGCAGATGGCTATAGCAGGCACTTGGGTTTAGGGAAGGGGGCAATGTGGTTGAATGGCTTATTGGCACCCATTGTTGGCGATATTTGTATGGATATGACCATGATTGATATCACAGATATCCCATCCATTAGTGAAGGAGATTCGGTGCAGGTATTTGGTAAAAATTTAGCTATTACACAAGTAGCAAAATGGGCAGGAACGATTCCCTACGAAATTTTAACTTCCATTGGGCAAAGAGTAAAAAGAATCTATATAGCCGACTAACTTATCAAAGTATTATCTTTGCCCATCATTATAATTTGAAATTGATATGAACGGAAAAAAAATAGTGGCATTAGTTGCTTTGATTATTTTTATTGATCAAGCTTTAAAATTCTATATTAAATTAAATTATTTTATTGGTGAGGAACATGCCATTATTGGAACATGGGCCAGGCTTCACTTTGTGGAAAACGAAGGAATGGCATGGGGGTTAAAGTGGGGTGGCAATATTGGAAAAATTGCATTAACCCTGTTTAGATTAGTGGCTGTTATTTGGGGTGTATTTTTAATAAAAGGTTTTGTTGAAAAAAAATACCACAACGGATTTTTATTATGCGCGTCGCTCATTTTTGCAGGTGCCTTAGGCAACTTAATTGACAGCATTTTTTATGGTGTTATATTTGAAGCGAGTGTTCCTTATACCACAATGGTAGCAAACCTGTTCCCGATGGGTGGAGGATATGCCCCTTTATTGCAAGGAAAAGTAGTGGACATGTTTTATTTCCCAATCATACAAAATGCACATTTCCCCTCTTGGTTTCCTATTTGGGGTGGGGAGGAGTTTGAGTTTTTTAGACCTGTTTTTAATGTGGCAGATGCGGCAATCAGCACTGGCGTTATTTCCTTATTTATTTTTCAGGGCAAATTTTTTAAGGAGCCAGCAGATAGCACTCCTGAAATCCCATCCAACCCTATTTCATAGGTATATTTATCTTATTCTGCCCAAAAAATGGCCTGGCCTTTTTTACAAGCTTATTCGTACCTTCGTGCCCTAAAAATGAGCTAGGATAAGCGTTTTATGAATAAAAAGTACACTGAGTTTAATGGACTGCATCTGCCTACAATTGAGGCAGAAATTTTGGCTGCTTGGAAGACAGAACAAGCTTTTGAGCAATCGGTCACCTTAAGAGAAGGCAAAACGCCTTTTGTTTTTTACGAGGGACCGCCGAGTGCCAATGGAATGCCAGGGATACATCATGTTATTTCAAGGACATTAAAAGATATGGTTTGTCGATATAAAACCATGCAAGGATTTCAAGTGAAGCGAAAAGGTGGATGGGATACCCACGGGTTACCTGTGGAATTAGGCGTCGAAAAAGAATTGGGCATTACCAAAGAAGATATTGGAAAAACAATCACGGTAGAAGCGTACAATAAAAAATGTCGTGAAGCAGTATTGCGTTATAAAAAAGAATGGGATGATATCACCAACAAAATGGGTTATTGGGTTGACTTGAATAATCCATATATCACATTTGAAAATGATTATATTGAAACACTTTGGTGGATATTAAGTACCCTATATAAAAAAGGATACTTGTATCAAAGTGTAAGTATACAACCCTATTCACCTGCAGCAGGTACAGGATTAAGTTCACATGAATTAAATCAACCAGGTACCTATAAGGATGTAAAAGATACTTCGGTGGTTGCTATGTTTAAAGCGTTGCAATCGGCCGAAAGCCAATTTTTATTTGATGCTACTGCTACCAACAATAAAAATCAAGAAGTGTATTATATGGCATGGACTACAACCCCATGGACATTGCCTTCTAATTTAGGTTTAACCGTTGGCCCCAATATTGATTATGTTTTGGTGGCAACTTATAATCCTTATACTGCGCTACCAGTGAACGTGATTTTAGCAAAAGCATTGATTTCAAAATATTTTAAGGAAGAAGGATTAACGATTGAAACTTTTGTCGAAGGCGATAAGATTGTTCCTTGGAAAGTGATTGCTGAATTTAAAGGGGCCAACTTAAATGGGTTACGTTATGAGCAACTCATGCCTTTTGAAGCCAATGATCCTGCAACATTTGAAGGGGATCCATTTAAAATAGTGGTAGGTGATTTTGTAACGACCGAAGACGGAACGGGTATAGTGCATACGTCCCCTGCATTTGGAGCGGATGATTATAAAGTGGGTCAAAAAAATAACTTAGGCATTATTACATTGGTAGATAGACAAGGAAAATTTGTTGAAGGGGTCGGTGAATTTAGTGGTAGGTATGTAAAAAACTATAAAGATGAAAAAGATTTTCAAGATGTGAATGTAGATATCTCTGTTAAGTTGAAAAAAGAAAACAGGGCATTCAAAGTGGAGAAATATGAACATAATTATCCGCATTGCTGGAGAACAGATAAGCCAATCTTGTATTATCCATTAGATGCATGGTTTATTAAAACAACTGCAGTAAAGGATCGTATGGTTGAATTGAATAAAACAATTAATTGGAAACCAAAGAGCACAGGGGAAGGACGTTTTGGTAATTGGTTAGAGAACATGGTAGACTGGAATCTTTCTCGCAGTAGGTATTGGGGAACGCCATTACCAATATGGAGAACAGAAGATGGCACCGAAGAAATTTGTGTTGGATCGATACAAGAATTAACGACGCTTTTTATTGCAGCAAAAGAAAAAGGCTATAACAAGGAGGTGAAATTGCAAATAGTGGATGGCAAATTGGAGGTGGATTTACACAAACCATTTGTAGATCAAATTGAATTACTAAGTGCAACGGGTCAACCCATGAAAAGGGTGTCTGATTTAGTGGATGTGTGGTTTGATTCAGGTGCGATGCCTTATGCGCAATGGCATTATCCATTTGAGAACAAGGATTTAATTGATAAAGGACAAGCATTCCCTGCTGATTTTATTTGTGAAGGTGTGGATCAAACCCGCGGTTGGTTTTATACATTGCATACACTAGGTGTTTTGTTATTTGATAGCGTCGCTTACAAAGCCGTAATGAGTAATGGTTTGGTGCTAGATAAGAATGGCAATAAGATGAGTAAGCGTTTGGGTAATGTGGTGAATCCATTTGAAACCTTACAAACCTATGGTGCTGATGCAACCAGATGGTATTTGGTGACCAATGCATCGCCATGGGATAATTTAAAATTTGATTTATCAGGCATACAGGAAGTACAAAGAAAATTCTTTGGCACCTTATACAATACCTATCAATTTTTTGTGTTGTATGCAAATGTGGATGGATTTCGTTTTGAACAAGAATACATACCAGTAAACAAAAGACCAGAAATTGATCGTTGGATTATTTCTTCCTTAAATAGTTTGGTGCAAACGGTCACCATTGCCATGGACGATTTTGAACCCACTATTGCGGGTCGTGCCATAGAAACATTTGTGGATGAGCATTTGAGTAACTGGTATGTGCGTTTGTGCCGTCGTCGTTTTTGGAAAGGCACTTATACGGCCGATAAAATTTCAGCCTACCAAACATTGCATGAGTGTATTGAAACAATTATTCGTTTAATGGCACCAATTGCCCCTTTCTTTTGTGATCAAATATTTAGAAATTTAAATAGTGTTACCGCGCGACACCCACAAACATCTATTCATCATGTAGATTTCCCTGTAGCGGATACCACAAAAATTGATACCGCTTTAGAGGAGCGTATGCAAATGGCGCAAGATATTTGTTCCTTGGTATTGTCTATTCGTAAAAAGGTAAACATCAAAGTACGCCAGCCCCTACAAAAAATATTAATTCCAGTTTTAGATCCAAAAACGAAGGAGGCAATTAGCCTAATGGAAGAACTTATTTTGGCAGAGGTAAACGTTAAAGAAATTAATTATATAACTGAAACGGAGGGGGTCATTAGCAAAAAGCTAAAACCCAACTTTAAATTATTGGGTGCCAAATTGGGTACTAAAATGAAACAAGCGTCTGCAGTTATATCGGCATTAAGTCAGACACAAATCAGCCAGCTTGAAAAGGACGGATCCCTTAATTTGGACGTGGAGGGAACCCTTATCCCCTTGTTATTGAGTGAAGTAGAAATTATTGCGGAAGATATACCCGGTTGGAGTGTCGCGGTTAAAAATGCCCTCACGGTGGCCCTTGATATTACTTTAAGCCCCGCTTTATTGAAGGAAGGTAATGCAAGAGAGTTGGTTAATAGGGTTCAAAACATCCGAAAAGAGGCCAATTTTGAGCTAACTGACAAAATTTTACTCCGAATTGTGGATAATACAAATTTGAAGGATGCTATTAATGAATTTTCCGATTATATTTGCCGCGAAGTTCTGGCATTGGAAATAGACTGGGTCTCGGCTTTAGAAGACGGGGTGGATGTCGAAATAAATGACCAAAAATTAAGGATTTCAGTATTACAAAAAGGATAATTATGGCTACAAAAAAACCAGCTCCTAAAAAAGCAGTACCTGCTAAAAAAGCAGTACCTGCTAAAAAAGCAGTACCTGCAAAAAAAGCAGTACCTGCAAAAAAAGTGGCACCCGTAAAAAAAGCAGCACCTGTGAAAAAAGCGGCACCTGTGAAAAAAGCGGCACCTGTGAAAAAAGCGGCACCTGTGAAAAAGGCGGCTCCTGCGAAAAAGGCTGTACCTGCAAAAAAAGCAGTTCCTGTAAAAAAAGCGGCGCCTGTTAAAGCACCCATTAAAAAAGCAACCCCTATCAAAGCCCCAATTAAGAAAGCAGCACCTGCGAAAAAAGTGGTTGTTCCTGTAAAAAAAGCAGCGCCTGTAAAAAAAGTAGTACCTGTAAAAAAAGCAGTTCCTGTTAAAACGCTACCAGCAAAACCTGCTGTTGTTGTAAAACCAGTTGAGAAATATGTTCCGCCAGCAAAGCCGGTACCAAAAATTCCAACCCCTCCAGTTAAACCAGTTCGTAAAGCATTAGAGCCTATTAAGGATGTAAAAGTTCCAAAAATTAATAGTAAAAGTAGTGTGCCTTACCAACCAGGTTATGTTCCAATGGAGAAGAGAAAAGAAATAGAAAGATCAACTGAAACATTAGTTAAATATTCCGACGCTGAATTAGCAGAATTTAGAGATTTAATTTCAAAGAAATTAGAAGCTGCTAGAAAGGAACTCGTTTACTTACAAGGTTTAATTACACGTAAGGATGAATTAGGTGGCGATAATGATGATGCAAGATATATGACCATGGAAGATGGTAGCATTAGCATGGAAAGGGAACAACTTGGTCAAATGGCGAGTCGTCAACTTACTTTCATTGACCATCTTGAAAAAGCGTTAATGCGTATTCAAAATAAAACCTATGGTATTTGCAGAGTTACTGGCCGTTTGATTGACAAGGCTCGTTTACGTGCCGTACCACATGCAACCTTAAGCTTAGAAGCTAAACTAGGTTATGTGAAAAACAGTTCAGAACAATAAGCAAAGTGATTATAAAAAATAGTGAACCCCTGGTAGCAATATCGGGGGTTTTTATTTTACCTCCTGCATCTCGATTAATTTTTGGTAATAACCATTCTGTGCTAATAGTGTTTCGTGATTACCTCTTTCCACAATTTCCCCTTTTTGCATTACGATGATTTCGTCTGCGTGTCGGATGGTAGACAATCGGTGAGCGATAACAATGGAAGTTCTGTTTTGCATCATATTGTTAATCGCATCCTGTACTAACTTCTCACTTTCGGTATCTAATGCCGATGTGGCTTCATCTAAAATTAAAATGGGTGGATTTTTCAAAACAGCGCGTGCAATGGTTAGGCGTTGACGTTCGCCACCACTCAACTTACTACCTCTATCCCCAATGGTGCTATTGAATCCACCTTCTTTTTTAATGATAAAATCATAAGCATTTGCAATTTTTGCTGCTGCTATAATTTCTTCCTCCGTCGCTTCTGGTTTGCCTAATGCAATATTAGCAGCAATGGTATCATTAAATAAAATAGGTTCTTGTGTAACAATACTTATCAAATTTCTCAAGCTGTTTAAGCTATACTCTTTAATATTTTTTCCGTCAATTAATAAATTACCTGCACTTACATCATGAAAACGAGGTACTAAATCGGCTAAAGTACTTTTACCTGCTCCAGAGGATCCAACTAATGCAACAGATTTTCCTTTTTTAATCGAAAGATTTATATTTTTTAAAATTGCAGTATCCTGGTATAAAAATTGAACATTCTCAAATTCAATAGATGCTTTAAATGATGCTATAGCAATGGGGTTGGCTATTTCTTCCACCGTTAATGGTGCTTCTAAGATTTCATTTAATCTATCTAAAGTAGCATTACCCCTTGTAACGTTGTAAGCTGCTTGGGACAATGCTTTTGAAGGATTGATGATTTGAGAAAACAAGGCTACGTAAGCAATAAATGAACTTCCTGAAAGTATTTCACCATTTAAAACTAGTTTACCTCCAAACCATAACACGCCACATAATATTATTACGCCTAATGTTTCAGAAACAGGAGAAGCTAAATCGCGACGGTTTAAAATTTTATTTTTGATATGAAAAATATCATCTACTAAAGCAAAAAATTGTTTTTTAACACGACCTTCTGCATTGAATGCTTTGATAATTCTTAAGCCAGTTAAAGTTTCTTCCATCTGACTTAAAATCTCTCCCCACTTTATTTGTGCTTTATTGGTATGTTTTTTTAAACTTCTTCCAATGCGACCCACTATCAAGCCTGCTAAGGGCAATAATATAAAAACAAATAATGTAAGCTTTACGCTAATAATAAATAGGAAGATTAAAATACCTAAAATATTTAGAGGTTCTTTAATTAATCCTTCTAACGCGCCAATGACTGAATTTTCTAATTCAGTAATATCATTGGACGACCTACTTAATATATCACCCTTACGTTGTTCTGTAAAGTAACCTATAGGCAACTGCAATATTTTTTCATACAATAGTCTGGAATATTTTCTGGTGACCGCATTTCGTATGGGTGCTAAAAAATAATAGGACAAGTAAAGAAATATATTCTTAAGAAAAATGGTAATGATGATGGCTAAGCAAATCCAACCCAAGGCTTGTACTTTACCATGAGTAGCAATGCTTTGTTGTAAAAATCCATACACCAGGTCTTTGATATTACTCGTTGCGCCTGGGGTTGCAGCAGAGATGGTTGCACCAGTTAATTCTTTACTGCCAAAAATCAAGTCCATAAATGGCATAAGCATCCCCAAGGAAAACAGGCCAAATACGATAGATAGGGTAATAAAAAGGCTATACCAACCCATATAGGCCTTGTATTCCTTAATATAACTTATGATGCGAAAAAATTTCTTCATATTAAAACTATTCCACGAAATAATCAGCAAAGTAACTAATTTTACATCGAATCAACGATTTTGATTGTATGGAAGAAGGTAAAAGACAAAAGCAGGTAGCTGGGGCGATACAAACTGCCTTGAACGAGATATTTTTAAAGCTGGGACTCAATTATTTACAAGGGGGGATGATTTCCATCTCGAGCGTAAAAGTGACACCCGATTTATTAGAGGCCAGAATATACCTCAGCTTATTTCAAGTAAATGACACAGATGATTGTTTTAAAAAAATTGAGGCTAAAGCTTGGGAAATTAAGAAGCATCTTGCTGACAATATGAAGCACCAATTAAGACGCATTCCTGTTTTACATTTTTATTTAGATGACACCTTGGATTATGTTTTTAAAATGGACGAGATTTTAAAAAATTTATAAGTGCATTTTTTATTTGCTTGGCGATATTTTAGAGGTAAGTATGCTTTCCAGGCGATACAAATTATTGCATGGGTCAGTGTATTTGCCATTGCATTAGGCACAGCAGCATTAATCACAGTGCTAAGCGTATCCAACGGATTTACCGAAGTAGTGAAGGGTTTATATTCGGATTTTTATGCTGACATCAGTGTAACGCCAAACAATGCTAAGTTTATAAAAATTACGGATGCGCAATACCAAGCTGTTCAAAAAATCACGGGTGTTAATGCATTAAGTAAAGTAATAGTGAATAAGGCACTACTGGTAAAAGAGAATCAGCAATCAGTGGTAACGGTAAAAGGCGTGGAGCCTTCCTATATAAAAATCAATAAAGTTTCCAATTATTTAAAAAGAGGTGAATTTGATTTAGGTAATATAGCCAGTCCTAAAATAATTATAGGCATTGGGGTAGAACAAAGGCTGGGCCTGTTTCAGGAACCATTGGGCGACACGATGCAATTATATGCAGTGAATCGAACTGGCAAATCAATAGCGCAATTGGATCAATTAAACACACTATCAGTAGTGCAATCGGGCGCGTTTTCAATTCAACAGGAATTTGACGAACAATATATTTTCACAAATGATGGTTTTGCGCAATACTTATTTGATTTAGCACCGAATGAAATTTCGGGTATTGAATTATCCATTGATCCTACCTATGAAAAGCAAATCACGGCAAGTATAAAAAAGATTTTAGGTAGTGAAGTGCAAGTGCAAAATAAGTATCAGCAAAATATTGATTTGTATAAAATCATGCAAACCGAAAAGTGGATCATTTTTTTCATACTAGCACTCATCATGATTGTGGCTAGTTTTAATTTAGTTGGTGCATTAACCATGTTGGTATTGGAAAAGCAAAAAGATATTCATGTATTGAAGTCAATGGGAGCGCGGTCCTGGGATATTCAAAAAATATTTTTATTATTGTCCGGTATCATGGCTTTTATGGGGGCACTTATTGGCGGACTATTGTCTAGCTTATTTTGTTGGCTGCAATTAAAATACCACCTAATTAAATTGGGAGGCAATTCATTTGTTATTGACTACTATCCTGTAAAACCAATGTTGATTGATTATATCTCCATTATAAGTTTGGTGCTATTTATTTCAATACTAGCAGGTTGGATTCCTGCAAAACGCGCAGCAGACTCCTTTCAAGAAAAAATTTAAAAAGAGGATTGATAAGCGATTTTATATTTTATAAAAATCGCTTCTAACTGATACTATATCTCATTCATGAGATATAGTATCAGTTAGAAAGTAAAAAAAATTAAAAAGAGGATTTTATTGGGGATTTATTTTTTCTAAAAAATCCCCAATAAAATCAATAATCACCTAAAGTTTCTTCTAGTTGACCCAATGCTTTTGCAAGTTGCTCATCGTTTGGTGCAATACCATGCCACTCATGGCTACCTTCCATAAAGTCAACACCCTTACCCATTTCAGTTTTCATTAATATGCAAATTGGTTTTCCTTGTCCAGTTAATGCTTTCGCTTTTTCTAGCGTGGAAACAATTTCGTCCATATGATGACCATCCATATGTAAAACGGTCCAATTAAATGCTTTGAATTTATCTTCTATACTATCTAGTGATAATACTTTACTTAATGGTCCATCAATTTGTTGGCCATTCACATCTACGGTTGCAATTAAATTATCTACTTTATTATGTGCTGCAAACATGATGGATTCCCAAATTTGACCTTCTTGTAATTCACCATCTCCATGTAAACAATAAACAGTGCGATCATCGTTATTGTATTTTTTTGATAATGCTGCACCAATGGCAACACTCATTCCTTGGCCTAATGAACCACTCGCAATACGAATGCCTGGCAAATGTTCATGTGTGGTTGGATGCCCTTGTAAACGAGAATTTATTTTTCTGAAAGTGGCTAATTCTTTTACATCAAAATAACCAGATCTTGCAAGTACAGAATAAAAAACAGGTGAAATATGTCCATTGGATAAAAAGAAAAGATCCTCTCCTTTTCCATCCATTGAAAAGCTACTATCATGTTTCAACACCTTAAAATACAAGGCAGTTAAAAAATCGGTACAGCCTAAAGAACCACCAGGGTGGCCACTTTGTTGCGCATGAACCATTCTTACGATATCCCTTCTAATTTGAGATGCAATTTTAGTTAAATCGGTGGTTGCCATAATTTTTGTATCAGTAGGGCACAAAGATAGAATTCATCCCCTAAATGATGGCGAAAACTTTTAAAAAATGCTTAAAAAGGGGGATGAACAATACGATGATTTGCGTAGCTTTGTTTACTCAAATCATTCTAATATGTCGGACGAATTACAAAAAATTAGTGGGGAAGCTGAAATAGGCATGAAAAAGGCCATCAATCACTTAGAAATCGAATTAACTAAGATTAGGGCAGGTAAGGCAACACCCTCTATTTTGGAGGGAATCAATGTTGATTATTATGGTACCCCTACACCCATTAGTCAGGTAGCGAATGTGCAGGTATTGGATTCTAGAACGATCAGTATCCAACCTTGGGAAAAAAACATGTTACCTTTAATTGAAAGGTCAATTATGGCGGCTAATATTGGGATCACTCCTCAAAATGATGGTGTCAATATTCGTTTATTCATGCCGCCATTGACAGAAGAACGTAGAAAGGAATTATTTAAAAAGGCGAGTGGTGAGGGGGAAGTAAGCAAGGTAGCTATTCGCAATATCAGAAGAGATCATATTGAACAAGTAAAAAAATTACAGAAGGATGGCATGAGTGAAGATATTTGTAAAGGTGCGGAGGATACCATTCAGGCTTTGACAGATAAGTATATTGCGCTAGTCGAAAAACATTTAGAAGCCAAAGAAAAAGAAATGATGACCGTGTAGCGTACGCGAAAAAATAAATGTAAAGGCCGAATCTGAAATGCAGTTTCGGCCTTTGTTGTTATAGCCAACCTTGTAGTAATTAATGTTACAATGATTGTATCATGAAAATGTAAAAATTATTTTGTACTGCTTCTTTTATTTACAATATAAACACCCCAGAGTATAATAGCGAGGCCCAAAAGGCGCATTGGGTGAATTGCTTCATTGTATAACAAGCCCATGGCTAAGGAAACAAATGGGATCGCATAAGTGACTGTGGAAGCAAATAAAATACCTGCACGTTTTACTAAAACATAAAATAATATAGAAGCAATGGAGGTGTTGATTACACCCAAAGTGCCACTTGCTAAAGTTGCATTTAATAGAGCGGGGTTGGTGAAATCATAACTAAAATAACCTGTCATATATAAGATGACCATGCCTGGTATAATAGAGAATGAAAATGCAAGAGAAGCAATATTGATGGCACTAATATTTTGCATGTGCTTGCCTACCATATTCACATTGAAGCCATAGCAAATAGTAGCTAGGATGATAAAAATGCTAAAGGAAATATTTTCAAAATGTAATGTTTTCCCTGCTACCACTGAAATACATAACCCTACCAATCCCAATATTATGCCACCTATTTTTTTTGGGTCAATACTGATTTTAAAAACAACCATTCCTACTATAATGGTGAACAATGGCGTAAGTGAATTGAGTATACCAGCCAAAGCACTATCAATTTTTGTTTCAGCGATACAGAATAAGTAGGCGGGGATAAAACTGCCAATGATACCTGAAAAAACAACTAAGCCTAATTTATCTTTAGGGATTTGTTTCAGGGCTTGAAATGCGAAAGGCACTAGAACAATACCCGCAAACACCATCCTTAAGGAAGCCACCTGGTAGGGGCTTAATTGCACGGAACCGGCTTGCATTCCAATTTTCATCAATAAAAAGGAGCTTCCCCAAATAACGGAGAGTAATATAAAAATGCCCCAATTGATCAACTTTTTGTTCATGAAGTAAAATTTGGGCAAAGATGCTATTAATTTGTTTAAAAGTGGATAAATAATCTATCAATTAACGCTAATTTAATGACGATTCCTTTTCTTTGTAGGTATGAGCCAGCATACTAATTATTCGATCAAAGTGGACCAATTCGAGGGACCATTTGACTTGTTGCTTTTTTTTATTGAGCGTGACGAAATGGATATCTATAATATCCAAATCACTAAAATTATCAATGACTTTTTGGACTTTATCCATCAAGAGGAAAAGTTGAATATTGAATTAAGTAGCGAGTTCATTTTATTCGTTTCTACCTTAATGCGTATTAAGGCAAAATTATTATTACCGAGGAAGGAGTTAGATGCTTCAGGAAATGAAATTGATCCAAGACAAGAATTGATTGACAAAATTCTTGAATACAAAAAATATAAGGAAGCTGCGGTGCAAATGGCCGATTTGGAATCCCTTAGGATGTTAATGATGAAGCGCGGGAATATCAAACAAGAAATGTCTATCGTTGGCGAGGAAGCGGCAGAAGGAACGGAGTTACAAACAGTGACATTATTTAAATTAATGAAGTCATTTGAAAAAGTAATGACTCGTTTGCAAGAGCGCCAAAATCGTCCAGTACATACTGTTGTTAGGTATAACTATACCATGGAAAGTAGTCGGGAGTATTTATTGAAAACAGTGCAGGAAGGAAAAACAGTGGCATTTGAAAAAGTATTTGATGTTTGTCAGGACCGTGTTCAAGCATTGTTCTTTTTCTTATCTATCCTAGAATTAGCGCAACAAAAATATATGAAGTTACTGGTAGGGGAAGGACGGAATAATTTCATTATTGAATGGAATGAAAATCGCGAAGAAGATCTTGAACCTGGACATATTGATACCTTTGATTCCTATGAAACCCCTAATCTAGAAGCATTCAAGGATGAGGCTGTAGATGAATCTACTTTGGATGAGGGTGATTTTGATCCAAGTTTAAATTAGTATTGTGCACTTGAACTTTAGCGATATAAATCTATTTTAATTATGTCGATACCCATTATTGATACCCATGTACATATTTGGGACTTGATTAAAGTTCATTATAGTTGGTTACAAGGAGACGCCTCCATTTTAGCCCGCAATTATTTACCTGACGAATTATATCCGCAATTATCAAAAGTAAACGTGACGAGTGCCGTTTTAGTGCAAGCGGCAAATAATTTGGAGGATACTGAATTGATGTTAAGCGCAGCAGCGCAAAATGATTGGATCAAAGGGGTTGTGGGTTGGGTACCCTTAGAAGATCCATCAAAAACACAAGCACTTATTGAAAATTGGAAAGCCACCCAGCCTTATATAAAAGGCATCAGGCACTTGATTCATAACGAAACCAATGATCATTGGTTGCTGCAAGATAATGTGATTGAAAGTTTGAGAATTTTAGCACACCATCATATCACCTATGATATTGTGGGCGTGAAGGAAGCGCATTTAAAAGCGGCAATCACCATTGCTGAAAAAATCCCTAATTTAAATTTGGTACTGGATCATCTGAATAATCCGCCAATTCCCCACCAATCAGACATGGATACATGGCGCACCAATATGAAGTTGGCGGCTCAGCATAAAAATATACATGCAAAAATTTCAGGTTTAGCCATGGCTACTGGTCAATTTGAAACCTGGACTTCCGCTGATATCCAGGCTAGTATTGAGTATGCGATAGAACAATTTGGAGCTGACCGATGTTTTTGTGGCGGCGATTGGCCCGTTTCTTTATTGGCGGGCGGGTATCTGAAAACATTCAATGCATACAGAGCAGTCATCGAAAATTGTTTACCGGGCACTGATCAAGAAAAAGTGTTTAATAAAAACGCAGCTTTATTTTATAAGCTATAATCTTTTTTCTATAATTAATTGCTGTAATTAATTTTACTGTACTTACACTTCAATGAGTAAAGTTTTTCCTAATAAGGATTTTACAGTGTCCATAATTGCATTTGTATCGTAATGACATTCGTTTTGTAATTCTTTCAAAGTGCCATGCTCCACAATAGCATCAGGTATTCCTAAAATTTTAATTTTAGCGGTGTAGTTATGTTCGTTCATGAATTCCAAAATAGCGGAACCAAAACCACCCACTACTGTTGCATCTTCAACAGTGATAATCATGGAATAATTTTGAAACACATCATGTAATAAATCGGTATCCAAAGGTTTTACAAATCGTATATCATAATGCGCTGGGTCAATGCCTTCTGGGCGTAAATTGCGAATCGCTGTTTGAACAAAATTACCAGGGTGTCCAAAACTTAAAATCGCGATATCCTTACCATCCTTCAGTTTCCGGCCTTTACCAATTTCTATTTTTTCAAAAGGTTTTTGCCAATCAACCATTACGCCTTCCCCTCTTGGGTAACGAATTACAAAAGGTAAATTGGTTTCAGGAAGCTGTGCGGTGTACATTAAATTGCGCAATTCTTGTTCGTTCATTGGTGCGCTAATAATCATATTAGGGATACATCTGAAAAAAGCAATATCATAACAGCCATGATGTGTTGGACCATCTTCCCCAACTAATCCAGCGCGATCCAAACAAAATACCACAGGTAATTTTTGAATAGCAACATCATGAATGACTTGGTCATATGCACGTTGCATGAAAGTAGAATAAATGTTACAGAAAACTTTGATGCCTTGCGTTGCAAGTCCAGCACTTAAAGTAACTGCATGTTGTTCGCAAATACCCACATCAAATGCGCGGTGTGGCATTTCATCCATCATGAATTTTAAAGAAGATCCGCTTGGCATAGCAGGCGTCACGCCCATAATTTGTGGATTCACTTTTGCCAATTCAACTATACTATGTCCAAATACATCCTGGTATTTTGGAGGTTGCGGCGTTTCAATTTTTTTCTTAACTATTTCTCCCGTTAATTTATCAAACAAGCCTGGGGCATGCCATTTGGTTTGGTCTTTCTCGGCTAATGCATAACCTTTTCCTTTTACGGTAATGATATGCAATAGTTTAGGGCCGGGAATTTCCTTGAGGTCCTTTAACGTATCCACCAAATTAGCAATATTATGTCCATCAATCGGTCCAAAATACCTAAGTTGTAAAGCTTCGAAAATATTACTGCTTTTGGAAACAACTCCTTTAATACTTGCTTCCATTTTAGAAGCCATTTCACGGGTAAAGTTTTTACCAATAGGTAATTTGCCCATCAGGCTCCAAATTTCATCCCGCACTTTATTATAAGTAGGTGAAGTGCTAATATCAGTTAAGTATTCTCTTAAAGCCCCAACATTGGGGTCAATACTCATATTGTTATCGTTCAATATAATAAGCACATCGCTATCTGCAATCCCTGCATGATTCATTGCTTCAAAGGCCATACCAGCCGTCATAGATCCATCTCCAATAATCGCTACTGACTTTCTGTTTTCTCCCTTGTATTTGGCAGCCATGGCCATTCCTAGGGCTGCTGAAATGGAGGTAGAGGAATGACCCACGCCAAAAGTGTCATATTCACTTTCGCTACGTTTCGGGAACCCACTTAAACCCTTGTATTTTCGGTTGGTAACAAATTGATCACGGCGACCTGTTAAAATTTTGTGTCCATAAGCCTGATGGCCTACATCCCAAACCAGCTGATCATAAGGGGTGTTGTACACATAATGCAATGCCACGCTAAGTTCTACTACACCAAGGCTTGCCGAAAAGTGGCCTCCATGAATACTAACAACATCAATAATGTATTGTCTTAATTCATTACATACCTGATGTAATTGATCCCTACTCACTTTTTTCAAGTCCTGAGGAGTATTAATCGAATTTAAAAGGGGGCCTGCTGTTATTTGCATTGAAGCTAATTGGAAAGTAAAAGTAACTAATTAACATAAAAATATAGCAAAAGTTTAAAATGACGAAAATCATTGCCGTGCAACCAGCTATTCGACCATTAATCCAAATCCACCCCTTGGAACCGCTGGAATTGGAGTAAATTTGAAAAGATGAAAAATAATCAAACCAGGTATTGGATATGTCAAATTGGAGGATGGCTCAGCTATGGGCTAACCCTGATCTTTTTCTCCTATGTACTGGAAAGGCAATTAAGCCCTGTTTTTTATCCAAGAATGGCTATTACTCTTTTGTTGGGGGTAAGCTTAACCCATTTATTAAGATTGGTTATTTTAAGGGTCGGACTTCGTCCACCCATGCCATCAGATCAATGGTGGAAAATTTTGTTGTTATTTTTTGGGTATGCTATTTTATTTAGCTTTTTAATAAGCAGTATTTTTGAAATTTTTAAATTGTATGATGCAGGTCGAAAAATGACCCAGTATACTTTTCCCAGTTTAAATATTCAAAGTATTGTTTTAGAATGGAATTCAGCTAGGGTATCGAAACGCTTTTTTATAAGTCTTGTGTTTGACACCCCCATATCATTAATTTGGATTTCGGTATATATGCTTTGGCATTATATAGAGTTCAGTAATTCGGAAGCGATTAATAAAATAAAGCTTGAATCCTTAATCAAGGAATTGGAATTGAAAACAATTAAGTCTCAAATTAATCCCCATTTTATTTTTAATGCATTAAACAGTATTCGTGCCTTGGTAGATGAAAACCCAACCAGAGCCAGACAAGCTATTACGGAGTTAAGTAATATTTTAAGAAGCAGTATTCAGGCAGATAAAGTTGAAATCACAACACTCGAAAAAGAGTTGACCATTGTGAAGGATTACTTAGCATTAGAATATATTCGTTTCGAAGATAGATTGCAGGTGATATACGAAGTGGATGCTACTTCACTTCATAACAAAGTACCTCCAATGATGTTGCAAACACTAGTTGAAAATGCGATAAAGCATGGATTAAGCAAGCAGCCTGGGGTTTGTCAAATAAAAATTATTTCAAAATTTGAAGACGACAAACATTTGTTGTTGGTTCAAAATACAGGTATTTTAGAAAAAGTGGAGAAGGATGGGTTTGGATTACAAAGTACCAGAGAGCGATTAAATATTTTATACAAAGGATCGGCAGCGTTTGAGATTTACCAAGATGCACCTAATCAAGTTACAGCCAAATTAAAAATTCCAATTTCAGCTTAAAAAAAGTATATGCCAATTACAGCCATAATTATTGATGATGAAAGATTAGCGCGCAATGAGCTAAAAAAATTATTAGAACAATACCCTGAAATTCAAATTATAGACGAGGCGAGTGGGGTGGATGACGGCGTGGAAAAAATAGAATTAGCGCGTCCCGATTTAATATTCTTAGATATTCAAATGCCAGGAAAAACAGGTTTTGATTTGCTAGGAGAATTAGAAAAAGCGCCCAAGGTTATTTTCACCACTGCTTTTGATGAATTTGCCTTAAAAGCCTTTGAAGTGAATGCATTGGACTATCTGTTAAAGCCGATTGATCCCAATAGATTAAGTGACGCCATTCAAAAATTACAAACCGAATTAGCTTTAGAACAAGCTAGCCTTCTTGGTGGTTCGGTTAGGGGTCCTTTGACGGAAGCCGATCAGGTATTTGTTAAGGATGGAGAGAAGTGTTGGTTTGTTAAATTGGCAGAAATTAGGTTGTTTGAAAGTGTAGGGAATTACGCCAAGGTATATTTTTCAACCCACAAGCCTTTAATATTA
>Ga0208942_1000064_pt1 | contig 48006 bp, 63 predicted proteins | sample GreLakmeSU08MSRF_FD_187704 | JGI IMG/M metagenome (GOLD analysis project Ga0208942, IMG submission 187704) | Freshwater lentic microbial communities from great Laurentian Lakes, MI, USA - Great Lakes metaG SU08MSRF (SPAdes) | ecosystem: Environmental > Aquatic > Freshwater > Lake | place: Great... | reverse complement strand
AAAAGTTGGAAGGTTTGACATATCCCTGTCGCTGAGAATCGGTTCGTCCCTCCGCTCATCGCTCTGTATTTTTTCTAAAAGCTCCTCTAAAGATTTTACAGACTTTAATTTCTTCCGTGCGATTTCCTGTGCTCCCGATACGACACAGTATTTGGATTCCAATTTTTGCAAAAAAGACATATCTACCTTCCTTTATATTTATATATTACACCTAATCTTATGAGGTAATTTTAACTAGATTTATTTCTATTTTTTTCCTGATAAATTGTCTTTGCCGCTATGCGAAGTGCGCTGGCGTACCCACTGCGCCAACCATACCAATAGCTTAAGTAGAAACCAATAATGAACAGCCCGACTTCTAAATAAAAATTATCAAACACGTTCGCCTCATGTTAAGACAGATACGCCTTCATAAACGCATTTGTCTGGTGGTTATTAGCCTCATACACTGAGGCAAAGGTGAAGCTGCGTCCTGCGTGTTTTCCGCGCATGATCTTTGAATATGCATTGTTTATCCGGTCGGGATGAAAAGTACCGTATGAAACGGCTGTACCGTCTTTGTAAACGCCAAAGACTTCTTTATCTGTGCTGCCCTTCCAAACAAAGGCGGTCTGCTCATATTTTTTTGTAAGCTTCTCAAGTACGTCTTTTAGCTCACCTTCGCGGGCTAATGGTGCAGCGATAAATAACGAATCTTCTGCTGCACTATCCGGCACCTGATCTCCGGTTTCAGACCAATAACCTTTCAGCCAAAAATAACCAAAACCGGATTGCCTAATATCTTTGGCTAGTTGCAAATTTGCTTGCAGGTTTTCTTCGCGGCTTTGCGTGCTTTTAAAGGCAGTTATAATACCGAAAGCATTATCTTTTTTCATATGTTGCCATATACGCGAAAGACTACTGCCGTCTACCTCAGTATATGCGGTTAAAAACCGCTGCTCTGATACAGAGGACGCAAGCTGGTATTTTTCTTGGATTTTATTTAAAAACTGCATAGTTACCTCACAAATTAATCTATATATCTTATCGGTATTTTAGTAAAGATCCTTTACAATTGTGTTAGGTGCTTATAAAAGCCCATTGCTAAAAAAAGATAGCAGGCAGGTCGTTGTTACCAACTACCTTTAATTACCATAATAATTACCATAAATGTACAATTTTGTACATAGTTTGATATACCTCTTTCGGTTTTTTTTAAAAAAAACTTTAGTTATATAAAATAATATTAAAGTTTTATTTATTTTTTGACGATAAAGTATTATATTTAGGAGATATTAATATGTTAATTGAAACCAAACAAAATGATTTGCTTACATGGCTAGGCGATCAATTGGATGCGACTGACGAAGTACGCGAACAAAATGGTATTGGTTTCAATAAGTTTGACAAAGGCACTTGGCGGCATGTTCGTGGCAACGAAGATGCAATGAAAAAGCTTTTAGCCAAGTACATGAAACAGCTTAGTAATCGTTTTGGTAACGATACGATTACGGCAATAGACTGGACTACAAAACAAGCTATGGTAGTAGTTGCTGTAGATAACTTCGGCTATACTCTAAAGTTAGAAACCGTTATTAAACTCGACCGTGATATCTTTATGGAATACGTTAATTACGTTAAAAAAACGGGCGGTCGATTTGCAAATTATTTGTGGTCGGTGCCTAAGAATTACGATTTTGATGCTCTCAGAGCACATCTTGATAAATATAATATTGCTGTGAGTGACATTCCTACGGGAGAAAAACCCCAACAATATGGTGTATATGTATCTAAATCTGTTAGTGGTTTGTATCAAGTAAATCATGCTTATTGCGAAAAACTCAACGCAGCTTACCGGAACGCAGAGGAGACTAGTGGTGTTTTGGGGTTTGATTGGGATACGAAAGCACGCTTAATCGGCAAAGATCAGATTGAAGATTTGGATGAAATGCTAGGGGTAATCCGTAATTACTATCCTACATGGACCGTTAAATATGATTTCGATATCGAAGCGGAGCGTGCCCGCCTAGCGGCTGAAAAGAACGCGCTTCGCTTTGACGATGTAGGTATGCAAAGTTTGCTGAATGAAGGTATGAAACCACTACCTTACCAACTCGAAGGTTTTAAATATTATGTAAAATTTAATGGTTGTGCGTTAAACGGCGACGATATGGGACTTGGTAAAACATTTCAAACACTTATGTATGCCGCCCATGCCGGTCTGAAAACGGTGGTTGTTTGCCCTAAAAACGTGCGTAGGCAGTGGTTACAAGAGGCTAAAAAATTCTTTAAAGACGGAATTTTCCAAGGCTTAGAAATTAATTCTTTATCCAAGCTAACTTCCCTTGTGGGTTATAACCTAGTGACAATCAATTATGAGATTGTCGATAAGTTTTATGATCTACTGGCAAATGCTGGATTTAACTTACTTGTGATTGATGAATCCCACCGAATTAAAAATCCAGACGCAAAAACTACTAAACGTATTGTCTCTCTTGCCGAGAAATTTGCTCACCGTATTTGCCTATCCGGTACACCTATCAAAAATAAAAAACAGGAATTATTTACTCAGGCAAATCTAATAGCGCCTAAGACGTTTAAGTCTGAAGGCGAAGTTATTTTTAGCCGCACGTTCGATGTACGCGAAAAACTCAAAAATTTCTTCTTTAGACGTACAAAAAAACAAGAGTTAAAAGACCTACCAGAAAAACTGCGTTCAATTGTTTCAATTGAAGCAAAAGGTCGTCGGATGCCTGATTTATTCGCAGGGTGCCTAATTGGTGATATTGCCAGTATTAAATCCTCGCTAGCTCAGGCTAAAACGCCTTATACTATTGATTTTGTTGACGATATACTCGACAATACCGATTCCAAAGTTATCGTTTTTAGCGACAGTGACGATGCGGCAAGTGCCATTGCTAAATACTTCGGTGAGCGTGCAGTGCTCCATATTGGAGCTACTAGCCATGAAAAGCGTGAAGTAGCAAAAATAACTTTCAATGATGAGACATCTAAAGTTCGAGTTTTTGCAGCGACTACGGGATCGGCAAGGGAAGGTCTAAACTTAACCGTAGCAGATAAAGTTGTGTTTAATGATTTACCATGGACACCAGCCGATCTCAATCAGGCAGAGGCTCGCGCACACCGGCTTGGTCAGAAAAACTGCGTCAACGTCTACTGGATGCAAGTTGACCGTAATGAGTTTGATACGCGATCAGTAGAAATTATTAAAAATAAAATGAGAATTTATGAAGCATTAATTAATGGCAAAAAATTAACCGAGGAAGAACAAGCTGTAATGAAAAAAGGTCTTATTTCAGACCTTTTAGAAAAACCGTAACCGCTTCTTAAAAGATATATTTTAAAAATCATCTAATATCCCCAGCACGACACTGCCGTCTTTCAGCAACAGCGCGTCCCAAGTGGTATTCTTCCGCCTATCGTAATCGCCACACCAATCATCGTCGGTAAGGTCCGCGAGTAGCTGCATGATTTGACGAGCCTGCTCTTGACTTGTAACTAGTATTTTCTTCTCCAACGAAACTCGCCAACCATCATCGTCTTCAACAACTTCAGCCTTTCCCGCGAGCATCTCCTCGTACACCTCTGAGAGCCGCGTCTTGGATTGCTCAAACAAGAGAGCACCGTAATCCCCGTCCCCGCTAATTTTGAAAACCAGTAGCTCCACCAACATATTAAAACCCCCATTAAACTAACAACCCATACAGACACTATTTGTTGTGTGGTCCGTTCTTCCAAAGCCCTCGGCTACTAACAAAATCCGAAACATTAGTCTCAGATATGACAACTTGTTCTCTCATTATTCGGTAACCTTGTTGAAAGTAGCAAGGCATCTTCATTCTTTTAGTGCCGTACTTTTTAGTACACTTTTCTTTTTGCCTAGCAGCACTGATATTCAACGCTTTGCATAGCGCATCTACACTCACGTAACCCTCGATTATGTCAACATCTATACCATCAACTGTCATATTTCTCACTACTTGTCTCCAAGACCAGATTTTGCTGACAGCATATCTATATTTTTTCGTTTGCCAAGAACAAAATTGGCATGTACGATATTAGGCAAATAATGCTGGATTGCAATCCGATTTGAGAGTATTCAAATGGTAGAGGTGTAAAATGGCTTTTGATGTGAATTTGCTACTTAAATTAGCATGTGATGAAGACACACCCTCCATTATTAGATTGGAGGCTAAAAAAAAATTACGTCATTATGGCTATAGCGAGATTCTAGATCGGCGAGTAGCCGAGCATATGATAGAGTTAAAAGCTAAAGTACGCCAAGAGTGCGTCGAAAAAGATCCATTAAATGGTGGTGATTTTTTTGATCAAACCATGGAAATGATTCATCAAGAGCTGAAAAATATTAGAATTTAAATATTATGCCCTATAATAAAAATACCACCCGAAAAAACCGCTTCAATAATAGACTTCAGATACCAAATCAAAAACCCGCCCAGTATTGTTAATACAAAGACGCATAAAATAGCAGTAAAACCTAGCTTTTTCATACGACCTCTAATCTAAGAGGAAATATTAAGGGATCGTATATAATCTACTTAAAAGGACGCAAAAGTAAAATACTTAGATGTTAAAGTTTTAGGTTAAATAGCCGATAAGTATCAATCAGCCGATAAGTATCAATCATAGGAGGATGATGTCATATTTAAAAGCTAGGCTATGGATTTTTCTAGATAAAATATTTATTAAGGAGAAGTCCTATCAGATCATTTCGGATGGGCAGGATGTTAATTCACATAAGCCTGTTGCCGTTAAGGTATAAGCGGCTAGGCTGGCTATGATGCGTAGCCATCAACTCCTGTACCAAGGCGCTGCATCGCCAAGGAAACAGGGCTTTCACCTCAATAATATTAACTAAGTATTATGTGCTTTTCTACTTGGAAATTTTGCCACAATTGTAAAGCATTAGGCTTAGTAGTTTTACCAGTTATTAGTTTATTTAATGCTGGAATAACTATTGTTTGCACCTTCGTTAAATCCTCTTTTTTAAATCCTAAAATTGATACATGCGGACGTTTTGCAAACCCTTTATCTTCCGGTGCTGTAAACTTGAATCTCCCCTTTAAATACTTTTTAAATTCTTCTTCTTTTTGTGGGGAATCTAAATCTAACACCAAATAGTTTAAACCGGACGAAAGTGCATCTAAAGTAGAAATTTTCAGCATTTTATAAGTGGGTATATGCGACTTAGCTATGCTTAATACTGATGCAAATTCCTCTATTTTCAATTTATCAAACATCCCTATGGAAACGTGACACCAATCATTGCCTTTAGCATTTGGGTTTAAATTAAAACCTTGCTCCAACATTCTGTAGGCGCTGTCCGCGTGCCGTGCTTGTAATAGATCAAACGGAATATTTGCAGTCTTAAAAAGCCTTAGACTTGTTTGTAGTAAATTTTGAAAAAAATCAGGATCAAACTCCCATGCTAATAAAGCCTTAGTGTAGACTTTGTCTGCAATCACCTGATATTTTTGATTTATTTTATTTAAGAAAGTCAAGGACATACAGGCGCTCCATAAAAAACCCCAATTTACACGTTTAGTTGAATCTAATTAACTAAAGTTTTTTTTGTATCTACCGATAAGTATTAAAGAAGGAGGAAATTATATGCGTAAGCAAGATGGGGAAATTGTGTGGACAGTGGAACAGATGCTTAGGGATGGGCAGGTAGTCCACGTTCTTAGGTTCGAGCGTCAGGTTCAGGGCATGTATGCAGGACAATACCATCCGTTTTTCTGGACCATGCCTATGATGTTTTTGTCTAACTTCATCGAACCAGACTACGAGCACTGGGAAGCTTATTGTGGTGACGAGCTTATCGACAGCAATATAGTTCTGATAAACGGTCACCTTGCGACTACACAAGAAAAAAGCCAGATGGAAGAAAGTATTTAAATTATAACGCACTTTGAGTATAGCGATAATAAATCAAGATTTAGACACTATTAAAAGCGTATTAGCTTTAAAAGCAGACACCAATTTAAAAACAAATGACTACGACACCTACAAAGAAAATAATACTGTGTATTTAAAACCAACTGAAATACTTTTACTAAAGTTAAAAGCAATAGAAGACTTCTGTATTAATTCTACAGGAAAAAGTCCGTGTGAACAAAAAACAGAAGATATCAATCATATAAATGAAATTATGGCGCTGCTTAAACAATACGGATCCTACAAATAATAATGCAGCATCATAACTGTAGACGTTCTTATATCGGTATAATTATATGCTAAAGATACCTCTAGGTGCGGTCTAGGAAACCATTGTGCTTTAGCCTCCCATTCGTTTATGGTGGTACGTCTTTGATACGATCCTACAAGATGTAATCCTTTAAGGATTTCCCAACCAAGTTGGTTAGTTGAAAAAATATCTTGCTGATTTGCTATGTCAAATTCTGTAAGAAGATAAATATCTTCAGTCAAACCGAGTAACCCATAGGCACCGTAGTATAAATTCACGCTTGGGTTTTCTAAATCCTGATTGACCAAATAGTAGCTGCTAACTCCTACTTGCGACTTTTCACCCACGTAACCTGCCAGCCTAGTAGCTATCCCAGTCTCATTAGTCCGAATCGTATAACCTTTCCGGCTACCCATATCTAAAACAGGGCTGGTCCCTACTGTAGGAGTAATAAAAATCTCACCTAATTGGTTCTTGTAAGCAAACTCTACGTTATAGCTTTCTTGTCCTTGATCCCAGCCTAGTCCACGCCTTGTAGCTACCGTGTGGTCATCGAATAAAATTCCGTAGGCTGGAAAAAATTTCCCAAGACGTACACTTAAATTCTCATTTAAATTGACCAATAAATAACTACGTCTACTTTCTATCTCGTTTAAATAATAACCAGCAGAGACAGCTAAAGTAACGGTTTTATTTAGACTAACTGCTAACTCTACATCACGCTGCATCCAGAAATTATTTTTATTTGTAACTATATATCTAAAGTCACCACCTATAAGTAACGACAAATCTTCTTTAATTATCGTGCGCTCCATAGGTAAATACGGATCTAGGGCACCGTGTAAAGGCTGTGCTTCTTTTTTATCACTAAAAGTACTTAGAATATCAGCCGCTGTGTCACGCCCATAAGACGTTAAAATACCACCGCCCGTAGGGCTGATGTGACACGAAGAACAGCTTGAGTACCCTAGTCTGGTATTCGAAGGGAAAGAAAATGCAGAGGTAGAAAGGAGCAGGGAAATAATTACGATTAAGTTTTTCATCAATTACAAACCTATAAAATTATAAATTGGCTTTTACGTTTACAGTAAGCTCATTGGCTACCGTCACACCTAAATGTGACGGGATACCAACAGACGGAAAATCAGAAAGTTTAATTTTAAATTTAGCGTCTAATAGTTTTCCTGTCACCGTAAAAATTACATCAACTGGTTTTGTCTCGTCTTTGAGCGTAAGTAATCCCTTGGCAGTAATTTCTTTACCCTCAAGATATGATTGATTTTTTAAGATCAATTTAGCTTTTGGGTATTTATCTACCATCAAATATTTATTCTTCATATGCTCATCACGTAACTCTATACCTGTTCTGTAATCTCGTAAGTCTACAGTTAAAGCGCCAGACACTTTTCCACCATCAGCATAAATAACTCCTTCTGCCGATCCACCTTCGGCATTGATTCTAAGAAAACCTGGATTTCCTACTGCTTGCCAGTCTACTTTATTATTATTTTTATTAAACGTATAAGTAGCTGCCAAAGCATTTCCCGCAAATAAAAAACCCAAAAATAAAAACTTTTTCATATTTCACTCCTCTCAAAATTTTTGTTCAATTCCGCAATCACGATAAGAATTTTACTGATTGAGATAGTCTAGTAATACTGCTTTATCAGCTTCGCTTATTTTCTTCGGTGGTGGAGGCATAGAATTGCTAATTAAATAAGATTTAGATTGAGACGATTTAAACACCGAAGCGGGTACTAATAATGTTTGTCTTATACCGTTATGACATGAAGCACAGTTTTTACCTATAACAGCCGCCACTTTATCCCATTCGTTACTACCGCCAGGAGCAGGAGCAGGAGCAGGAGAAGGTATTGGGCGGGGTTTTATCTCTGGTTTTTCTCTCTCAACACCACAGCCAAACATTAGTAATGCTATAAATATAAAATTTTTCAAATCAACCTCCTATTCTTCATCTTGAAATAAAGCCGCATCTTTTATTAACTGTTGAAGCACTAGTGTAAATTGCTGAAATGTAACCGTACCACCAGTAAGTAACTGCCCTATTTGATTTTTAGCCGTAGGGCTTGTATTCAATGCCTGGGCAAACTCCTCTTTAGTAAGAAACAAAAACGCAGCAGCGCGTTGTGCATCCCAATTAAGCTGTAATTGATCAGTGACTTGAGTAATTGGATCAACATCCTGTGCGTCAACACCTATAGTGTTCATAGCCCGCGCAAAGGTTTTTTTATCTGCTGCAAAAATTGCCTGATTAGACGCCGAGTTATGATAAAGTCTTTGTACTAACTGTACATCACTGACCGGATTAAACTGTGCTGCATTTGTATTAACATGATCTAAAACTTGATCCTGCATTGAAATCAAACCGGCACTATGACAGCGAGTACAACTAATAGCGTTTATAATTATAGGTGTTACAGGACTTTTATTATCTGCCACAACAGTGATGGGAGCTTCGTTTTGTCGGGCACCTTTAGCATCGAACAAAGCATAACCTTGTAAGCCGTTGGGTAACGTGTAAATAACTTCCGATGCATCATGTGTGTAATTTTCTTGCCCACCAGTTTCGGCTAGTAATGGTACTTGGAATAAGTTTTTAGTGTTAATACCATTAAATGTAATTTGATTATTACCTATCGCTGCAATGGCTGCTGCCGTCATAGTAATTTGGCGCTGACCAGCATCCACCGCAACAACTTTAGTGCCTGCATTGATACCGTTGGCTGTTATAAGCTGTCCAGGTACTATGCCCGCAGTACTCGATAAATTTGTAATGATATTAGAATTTTGGGCTAAATCGCCAGTGACTTGTACATCGGCTGTAGGCTCATTATTAATGTCAAAGGTCTGCCAGTAGTAAGACGCCTGATTAACACCACCTTTAACTCTAACAATTAATCTATTCTTTTGTTCTGCAATAGGTGAATAAGTAGTGCCTAAAAAGAAAGCTTCTAAATCTTTTAATTCCTCTGCAAAATCTACATTTATATTTTTCTGAAAATCAGCCAATGTTGGTGGTATATTCAAAAGCCTATAATAAATATTTGGCGATTGGGTTATAACCATGAAATTATCTGCATGATACCAAGGCTTATCTACCCCAGTCAGGGTTCTTATAACTTCACCTTTAGACGTATTACTTACTATATTAACCGTATCTGCAGCAGCAATAGCCGCTTCATCTTCTGCGTCTATATCAAAAAGCCTCAAGTCTATCCGCCACACGGTCTTTGCCTCGTCGATAGGCAATATTTTGCTTAAGTCTTGGATTTTTGGGTTTAAAGAATTTAATTGTTTATTAAGAGCAGCCTCTATTACTTTTATTTCTACCGGATTTTCAGCACCTAAAATAATTTCATTATTTTTATGTGCCGTAATTAAATAACGAGTAGCTGCACGAGTACTGGCAGATAAATTAGATAGATCTTTAGCCATTACATTTTCAATATAATCGAGTGGTATAAAGCCTTTAGGTAATGGGTTTACACAGTCCACTTTTTCTTGAGCGCCATCAGCTACCCATTTTTGTAAATTATTTATTTCACCAACACCTAATTGTTTAGGTGAAGTGTTTAAAGGCATATGATCACTATCACCTAAAGGTAACCCTACACGCCTTGAGATTTCTGGTGACCAATTTTTAGCAATACTGTAGGTATTTATTGTGGCATGACAGCCTATACAGTAGTCATTTAAAATAGGTTTTATGTCGTCAAAAGCTGTAATATTACAATTAGTATTACAGCTATTAGCTGCCTCTAACCAACCATCTTTAGTACAAGCTTCGACTATTTGACCTAGCTGACCGTTAGCACAAACAGCGGTCCTGGTCTGACCTAATGTAGCACCGCCTTCACATACAGGTATTACATCATCTTTAGGACCAATAGAACATTTTGTGGAATATAAAGATAATGTCACTACTGCTAGTGATAATAAGAACAACCTAAAATTAGCCATCTCTCCTCCAGTTAATAAATAGTTTTAATTTTTTTATTAACTAAGGTTAAGGCGAGATAAAAATATGTATTAATTAATCTTAGGTCCAAAGATGGCGGCGAACTTTTAATAGACGAAGCAGCATAGCATCGTCCTCGTCATAGTGGACTTTTATAACGTCAGGATCATACGATTCAATGTGATCTACTCTTGAATCATTCCACCACAAATAAAGGGCTTTGATTTCTTTAAATGTAGCGGCTTGTGCTAAGGATAATTCATTTACTCCATATTTCTCATCTACATCTACTAGTGCCATAGAATCTAAATAAGCAATTCCCGCATCACGCGACCGCCAAGGAAATCTACTGTGTTTAAACTTAATACCAGAAAGTCTGTAATGTAAGTATGCGGATTCGCATTCTACAAATTTAGTCAATTCATCAAATAGACAAAAAAGTATTCTAGTGTCTAATTCATGATACTGACCACGCTTTAGACTAGATGTTAAAGCATGGGTTTTTGATCTAAACCTATTGTATATATAAGATTTTATACTTCTGATTAAATTTACTGGACTATAAATTATATCCATAAATCTATCTAAAAATTTGTGAACAAACCAATACCTGATGGGATGGTTAGTGCGCGCTTTTTTATGCCAGTCAGCCCAACCTTGTATGGTGTCGTACTCCGGTTGTTCGGTGCCTCTTAACCAGTCTAATATGTTCATGATTGACCTAAAAAAACATCGACTAATTTATTGATAAGTAATAGTTGGTCGGGAGTAAATTTCCATCGAATATTTACATTATTTTTAATCCAATTCTTAGGATCGGTGCCTAACTCCTCAGACATAGCCAGCCAGTCTGCTACCATACTAGCAATATAACACATCGGCATTTTAGTGCCATCCACAATAGTTTCAGGTGCTTTATCACGGTCCACTGGGTTTACCATGGCGTTTTCATCCCAAAACTCTGGGTGGTGACGGTGAGACTTAACATGATGAAAGGTAGCTAAATGTATTTGCTCTTTTATTTCCTCGGATATTTCAAACGTCCTACCATACCGCTTTTCACGGTACTTCCAAGTCATGTAAACGTAGGGAGTATATTCTGGTTCTACCCATTTTCCTTCATCGTGGCGATCTCGCTCCTCGATGATTTTTACAATGTCTTCTATCGGTAATATATCATGACATTTAATATAGTTGGTAATTACGTTAGACCATTTGTGTACTAGGTAAAGATGTGCCCTAGTTCGGATCTTAAAAAATTCCAACATTTCTGGAGTCATTTTTTAACCCTAAGATTTTTCTCAGCCTCTAAATAAAATGTTTGTTTAGCTTCTTCTTTTTCATTTTTACTCAATTTATTCCAAAGTGCTTCCGCGTCTTTAAGAGGCTTGCTTGTCAGCGTTGCACCAAATTCACGTCCGAGTTCAACAAATTTATCCACGTTTTTTACCCTCTTTAATTTTTTTAATCTTAGATTGCAAAGATGCTTTTAGATCATTAGAATATAAATAACTTAATATCTTTTCATCTGTGTTAAACAAGCAATAACTGCCGTACACTTCTAAAATGTTTTTTTCAAATCCCCAATGTGATGCTTTAGCACTGGGTACATCGAATAAGTTACTTTTATCCTCAAGTGCTTTATAAATAATTAACTCGTCTTTTTCTATATTGCCCGTCTGCTTATTTACAAAGTCGCACCCCTCTTCTTGTAAACAGCGTATCCAAGCTAATGATATAATTTGATCCACCAGCATCTCTGCAAACATCTCTCAATCCTTTATATTAAAAATTCACATATTTCTTGCATGTCTCGGATAGCGTTGCTGCAACAGCAACACCTGTTTTTCCGCCGTGGCATTTCCAAGAGGCAGGTAAAGAATTTACACCTGCATCTATAACCATCTTAGTTACTTGAGGACAGATAATATCTCCAATTAGACCAGATGCTTTTTGTTCACACAAATTATTTTTAACAAGTGTGTCAGAAATACTAGCTGCTATTGCTCCGACATTATCACAATCTAATGCCTTAGCAATTCCTTGAGATGCATCGGTGACCACTTGAAAAGCGAGAGAACAAATAGGTGGTGGAATTTCCTTGTTCTTACAACCAGCTAAAAAAATAAGAAAAAAAGCTAAAAACTTACGCATAAAAACCTCCAAAATTAGTTAAGCATTAAATCTAAATCGGAGGGTTATCATAGAGTGTTATCTGCTTGGTTTCTTTCCGTACAAGACCTTACCCTTGACATGTATCCATAATTTTTTTCCATATTTATAGATAAATCTGAGGGTACTTAAAGAAATAGTTATTTCTGGGAGCTTATTCATTTTAACCTTTTATTTTTATTAGATAAATTTTTCATATTTAATCTTAAATAAAAATAAAGTTTTAGAAAAAAATGCCGATAAGTATAGCTATACCCTTAAAATCATTAGTAAATAACTTGTAAATAAAACTAAAGTTTTAGAAAAAAATGCCGATAAGTATTATATGCATAGGAGGTCGATATGTTTTGGACAATATTTTTCTTTATGTTAGCAGTGCGTATTTATCTTAAGGCATATTATTATCATCAAAGAAATATTGGTCTTAGGGTTGTCACTCCTGGTTATTGGCGTAGAAAGCTTGCTTGGATGCGCCAACAAGTCGTAGAAAAACGTGAAAAAGAAGCGGAGTCTGTTCGCCTTCAACAGATCATAGCAGAGAGGGAACAATGGATCGTAGCAAGGCGTTTAGAACAGCGTAAGAACTTAAACATTCTCGGCATGTCTGAATTTCCCGAATCTTACGAGGAATTAAAAAAAGCCCGCAAGCAAGCTATCTTTAATACACATCCTGATCGCGGAGGTACAGGTCTAGATATCGTTCAAATAGACGAGGCATGTCAAAAATTAATTAGTTATTTAGGCTTAAAAAAAGCAGTCTAGTTCCTAGAAAATAGTCCACATCAACTTCTAACCATGCTTGCAAATCGGGCAGCCAAAGCCAGGATTTACCCGTTTTTTTATCCCGCGCAAAGCGGGCACAATCAGATTGTGGAGGCATTACAGTTGGCATGTTGCTGGTTTCGATAGATTCTGCCCATACATATCCGCCCATAATATCCTTTCTCCTCAATCCTCAATGTAATTACACCACCAGACATTCAACAGTAGTCCTCGTCGTTACTACTCAACTCATAAACTTTAGTTGGAGTTGTTCTTTCTGATTGTTCATTTATTTCTAGTTTAGGAAGTATTTTTGCATTATCTGGATTTTCGGTATTAAGGCTTAAATCCTGCACCGCTCCTAACTCTTTAGCCTCTCTTGCTATCGCTTCATGTTCTGCCTCAGTATATTTTTTATTCTTATCCTCCTCGTCGGGATCTCTAAACTGAGACAAGTCAAACCTAGTCACTAGTTGAAAATCATAAGAGGGAGCGTTACGAGTTTTCATTTGTTTAACGGTGACAAAGCCGTTAGTACGCGCCTCCTCGTCGTATACCCAACCCATTGCCCAGTTTGCATGGTCTTTAATAGCTTGGGAGTATCTAAGGTTATGCTCTTTATCTATCTGTATAAGCATATACACAACACAGTTCATTCGTGCCGCTAATATTTTAGCCTCTTTAGCAATCTCACCTAACGCCTGCCACTGTGCTTCGCTGTGCTTAGACTTCGTAGTAAGAAGGTTAATATAGTCGAAAATAATAGATGTAGGCTTACGGCTTTTATATTTAAGTCCAATCTCAGTCACCGTCGTTTCGTTGGTGGGACAAGATAGATAAAAATTATTGCCGTTTTTCTTACCGAAAATATTATACTCACGCCATGTCGTCTCTAAATGCCTTCTCTCCTCATTAGTCAAATTCTGCTGGATAATTTTCTCCATTGGAATTTCGCTAATAATAGCCAACTGACGCGCTAAGATTTCATGATAGTTCATTTCATACGATGCCATCACCACGTCAAATCCCATCAAATATTGGCGCGTCATGAGGTTTAAGGCAAACAAGCTCTTACCACCGGATGTATTAGCACCTATCAGCACTAAATTGCCTCTTTGGTGTCCACCGCTGCGACCATCAAACGACTTATATCCAGTAGGTACAAAATTGGTAGCTGCTTTATTATGTACGATGTCGAAAAAAACCCGCTCCGCTAGATCGTTATATTCAGAGCCTATATTCAACTCTGATATAAGGTCTTCGTTCTCTATTTGAACGATTGCCGAACCGACTTCGCTTGCTATGTCCTTAGCTGATTTTTCTGGATCATATAAAGATTCTTGTGTCTCATATATAGTCGCGTAAATCTGGCGTTTACTAGCTAGCTCGTTTAAATTTTTGCAAAGGTAATCTAGGTCACCTACGGCTGTAGCTTCAGGAGTTTTTTCAAAATTATCTTTGAGGGCAGACTGTACTCCCTCCTCTAGACGCGCATCGGTGATGAGCATTTGCCATGAAGGAAATGCCTCTTGGTGGAGCATTAAGTCTTGAAGTCTGGTAAATAATGCTTTCGTTATTTTAAAATGAAAATGTTCTGGCTTTAAAAAGCTATACATTTTGTCGGCAAAAACATTTTCTGTGAGAACGGTTTTTAGAGCCTTAACTTCTAGCTCTAAATCCCAAATATTAGATTTTTCTGCCACGTTATAAACTCTCTACTTTGCGCTTGCCGCGAGTTTTCTTCTCTAAGTCTACCTTGGCTGACAGATTGAAAAAATACAGAACCCGACTAGGGATCACTCTAAGTCTCTCTAGTAGGGCTGTTATGTCTGTAGTAGATATCAGCATAATTTTGTTCAAGTCATCGTATCGCTGCAGTATATCGACATATTCGGTCACTTGGTAGCTGTTTATCTCGTCGATAACAGGACCAAACACTAGCGTTTCTATACGCCTTGTTAAATACATTTCACGGTCTAACCTAGCGTTACCGACAACACTGATACCAACGTCTTTATTTTTAAGGGCATTGGAAAATTTTATTAAACTAAAGTGACACAATAAATGCCAAAAAAATAGGTATGCCTCAGTAAGATCGGGGTAACCATTTATAACAATGATACTACCATTATCAGTAAATAAAGATTCAGCCGCTTTGCTGCAATTCGCAAGCTGCTCAGTCGATGTATAGGTATGGGGTGTTCCGTTTACGTGACGTACTTGTATGTCTTTTAAGGCATGAATACGGTAGGAATCCGGCTCTTGATACTCCGCTTCGGCTAAGTATAAATACTTGCGAGGACAACCCGCTGTCGCTGCATAACGAGCAGCGGGTTTTAAACTATCCCGCTCCAACTCCGACATCCGACACAGACTAGGAAACGACTTCATTAATATTTTCTTATATTTAAGTTAAATTAAACCAAGAGCAAGAAGCCAAGAAGGAGATCCATCATCAGCGTAACCATCCGGTTCTGTTTTTTTACCTGTGGGTGTTTTACAGTATCCTTCATCCGACCATTTTTCCATAGTCATTTCAGAGGGTTTAACAAAACCTGAAACGGTTGAAGGTAAATTACCAATAGATAGCTTCCAAGAATCGGTTTCGGTGTGTATTTCACATATTCTATGTCCGTTTTCTTTATCTATATTTCCTAAAAATTTAACTTCAACCGTGGTGCCTTTTGCATAAGTTCTACCGTCTTTCAATTTTACATCTCTTTTTAATATTCTTTTTGCCGCACTTCCTATTTCATACTTAGCTTTAATTTTCTCGGCAAACGAGCTTTTAACTTCTCTTAAGCCCAGTGGGTTAGATACTTTTCGCCCTAGAACTTTAGACGCTAATTTTACACCGTCTTCCCAATCTGCAGCATTGCCATCGGATGATACTTTAATGCCCTCAACTTCGGCTAGTCTAGCTAATGCTGCGACAACTACTTCATCGTAGGGTTTTTGTGCTGTTTTACAAAACTCAAAATCTCCTAGACCGCTAGCAGGCAGCACAAAACTTTCATGAGATTGATCTTCAATTCCGTTGAAAGCTATATCAGGAGTTATCTCTGGTTCGGTGCCAGCATCACCCATAGGACCGGCAAGTATGTTGCTTTTTGCCTTAACGATTTTAGCAATATCTTTAAGTGCATCAGCATATTCTTTTTTATTTAATTTTTTTTCTTTTTTCCAGTAATGAGTGTATCCCATTTTATTTCCTTTTTAAGTCTCTGAATGTCATTCTTTTCAATGCATCTTTTGCATATTCTACGTCAGATTCTAATAATTCTATTATTAATTCTTTTAGGTAGTCGTCATCTTGTTTAGTATCAGGAAATTGATCCTGATATTGATTTTTTCACATCTTTGAATATTTGTGTCACAAATTCTACAGGGTTAAAAGCCGATAAGCCTACTGTATTGTCTACCAATTTCCTGATTTCGTTAATATCTTCATCACGAGTTGTTTCAGCTATTGCCGTGTGAGTGGCAAGAACATATTTTTTTAAAAATTTCATATTTCTCCTAAATGGATAAAATTGTTAAACTTAATCTTAAACTAAAAGTTGCTCCAAGTTTAAAAACCTGGAGCAACAGCCTTGGTTCTCTGCTCTCTAAGCTAGTTTTAGCTTAGAATAAGAGCTAAGAATTTCTTTATTGTAATGATCTTTAAGTTCTGGATCGACATTGGTTACTAAAACCCCAGGCACTGAACTACGGTATAATGTAACCGTACTATCGCGGGACGCAAACGGTACGACGCCAATAGTCATAAACTCATCACCGTTTTTATTTTGTCTGATTTGCAAAACTAAGGCTCGTTTGAGCACAATTTTTTGACCATCATCAGAGACTAATTCTCCCATGTAGGAGACAGGTTCACCAGTAAGGGTGTAAACAATTAACAACGTGTCATCCACAGATGTTCTCCTTTATATTTTCATAAATGTGCTCAATCTCGAACTTCTGATGCTTATAGGCGCGTAGACGTTTACGGTAAGCATTTTTACAATGCTTATTGTTGTCTACGAAATCCCTGATGAGAGCTACTTTTTTCTTTATTGTAGCAGTATACCAAAATGGTGTCCTAACGCGATCTGCATTTTGCTTAAAATTACCGCTTAATTCCATCGTACCATCGTCATTCACGTCCCATGCAACACTCGAAGTTGGAAACATACTGTAGTAGACGTTCCAGCGCGGGACGTTAATACCTGTAAGCATTGCCTCGTTGCAAACAGCTATTTGTATGTTTCCGTCTCTAAACTCTTGCAAAACTTCTTCTCTATTTCTTTTCATACTGCCATAGAATGCCTCTGCTTTGTAACCAAGAAATTTCAGTACATCGGTAAATTCTTGGAGCTGTTCTTGAGACGATCTATGAAAGCCTATACAGATAAAAAATCCGTCTCTCACGTCTTCGGCTAAATATTTAAGAACTGTTTTTAGTCGTTCTTGATTATTATAAAGTCTTTTATGTAAATAAACTAAAGGCTCAACCATATCATATTTAACATTAGTGCCTGTGTGTATCACTGTGACAGCACAAGGCACCTGATTGACTTTTCCTTTAGCAATAACTGGACCTACGATATCGAGAACAATTTTTTCACGGTCATCTACTCTTTTAAGAGTACCTGTTAAACCTAAACGGTGCTTACTGTTGAGGCGATTTATAACTGAGGCATATTTTGAGGCACCTAATTTATGTACTTCATCACTTATGATTATACCCCAAGTGTCTCGGTGTTTAGCGATGCGTTGTGGTCCTAATTTACTTCCCAGTGTTTGCCAGCACAGTAAACATACATCTAATTCCTCTGGGTTTTTATAGTCAGAAAAAAATCCAACCACTTGACCTCTGGCATCTTGTTTATTTATTTGAGGCTGTTTAATTTCTGCTAGGTTAGTGAAGTCAATAAATTCCTGATAAAACTGACGTAGTAAATCATGCTGATGGGCAATGATTAAGGTCTTTAGCCTCAGTTTAGTAGCTATATATACTGTACATACGGTCTTACCAAATCGAGGAGCTGCTTTGATAACACCGTTTGGGTTTTGTAGTACCTGTGCTACCACTTCTTCTTGACCAACACCGTCTTTATCGAAATTTTTTAAATGACGATCTTTTCTAAATTGCAGATTGCCAACCATTTTTGGTGATACAGTCCGATCTTCCCACTCAAAGTCACCAAAGTATTCTTTTAGCTTTGGTAGGTTACCTCTAGCAAATCCATAATAGTATTTATCATCATTAGGATTTCTAATTTTCATAACCGTTTTTACTGTTTGAAAATTTTTACCGACGCCAATAGGTTTTCCGTTGGCATCACGTTCTATTTCACGTTCAGCAAATTGATACGTGAAATGAGCGATGATATCATCGGTCACTAATTCTTCAGGCACATACAGCCTTTCTCTAAGAACTAGTTTCATTCGCCACGCCCTTCAAACAGTTTGTCTAAACGGTTAATAGCTTCGGTTTTTAAAGTTACTGGTAGATCATTTTTATTTAAATCAAACCATTCTCTAATAGCCATTTTATAGTAGTTACCAGTCACTTTTTCTTCAACCTCTAGTGACGAGGTTTCTATTTCTACGGGTGTTTCTTTATGGCTGTAGGTTATTTGTTTGCTGTGGAAAAATCCAGGTATTTTGGTATCTATTTCAGCCTGTACTTCTGGAGTCACAACCATATCAATGTAAGCATCTTTAAATTGAAGACACTTATCCCAAGGTATTTTTTCTATCTTATCTATAACACCTAACTGTTTATGGATTTTAATTCTAGGATCTTCGAGGGGTTTTAACTCAGGTAGTTTTATTCGCTGGATTCCATCGGCTGTACGTTCATAAAAATGATGCAGTACACCTTTAGGTAAGCGGTGACCATGATCCAGTGTTACCGGAGATCCGCTGTACCAGCATATTTGTTTTTCATCTAATGCTTGGCATTTATGAATATCACCTAGAAATATGCCTACAACATTAGTATCGGGTAATACTTCGTTGATTTCTATATAGTGGTCTTGATCTCTTGGAAATTCAGATTTCTTATTCTCTACAGACCATCCTGTATCTGTAGTCATCCGATTAAGACACTCATGTCCCATAACGAAATAGGGATTGTATTTCTGTATCAAAGAGCGTAACTCAATGCTCGAATATCCCCCATAAGGGATAAGAAGCATACTGTGCTCCGCAATGAACCGAGGTTCAACTACAGCAAAATGGAAATAATCAGAAAATAAAGGCGCTACCGGAGATAATACAGATGGTTGTTCATTAGATGGCTGACGGTCATGATTACCATCTATAATAAATACGGACACATTATCAAACTGACATTTTATTTCTATTAAAGGCTTTATAAATTCAGTTAAAAAGAGGCAAAACTCAGACATCCTAGTATCTTGGTTGCGGTCAAATACGTCACCTGCAACACATAAATATACATCGGCATCTGGGTTAGATTTGGCTGTATCTCTTAATTGTCCTACTATACCGGACAACATATAGCCTTGCTGTTCAAGGTAATCCTCGAACTTCCTGTTCTTGCCTACATGCAAGTCCGCGACATGAAGGCATAAAATACGCTGCCGCATTTTCCCACTCCCGCTGCAAATTGTCTTACTTATTGCTCGTCAGGAGCATACGAGATAAGGTTAGTGGGTGCAAGTATGAATTGGCTAAGTAGCCATTTTGTTGCAAGTACCTAAAATAATAGCTTTTTCCTTAAATTATAGTTATATATCTTTATAATATTTATTGTCTTATATTAAAGATTCTGAAAATTATACCGATAAGTATATTATAATAATTAGGAGGTAATTTATGATCACTGTAAAAACAGCAAAAGAGGCGAGAGCACGAGACAAAAAACGTAAAAGAGTACTTTTATCCATAGGGGATCTGAAATGGCACCTCACTCAAGAGGAGGTCAAGAAATTAGCGGCAGACTTGACCAAACTAATAGATTATAGATAATAGTTTGATTGAAAATTTGAGTGACAGTATGAAGACACGGAAGCACGCGGATATTACGGTCCAATTGCTGGCAGTCTGTAATCTACATTAGATTTTGTATTAAATATGTTTTCTAAATTAAAATTAGTAGATTCCGAATGGAAAGTCCTCTCAGAAAAAGAAGTCTAAGACCACCCAGATTAAAAAAAGGAGAAAAATGCGGTATATTTCAAAAGTTAAGCAAAAAGTTGAGGCAAGTAATAAGGTAGCATGGTATGCGCTGGAGGAGTTCGGCTGTGGAGTTTCCCTTCAAAACTCGTTAACTAAACGCTATGGGAACGAAGTCTTGTTTTATTGCCCGATGGCAAGAAGCGGTGCTCTCAATATCCAAGAGGATGCTGTCGTCGAGGAACCAGAAAGCCAAGAATTCCTAGACGCTGTTAATGACATTTTCAAAACAAAATTCAAAATGAAAGACTTCGAGTAGCGTCAAAATATGGCGCGAGAAATCGCAGTTAGAAAGTTTATTGACGAAAACTCTTTAGGTTTGAAAATGGTAAAAAATTCTGTAGAATTGCTTACAATGGTTCCATACATCAAGATTAAAAAGGGATAAATATGGGCTTCATACACAAGGTAACCGCTAACATCGACTTCACCAAACTCGAAAAGTATCTAATAAAGCTCACCGAGACTAAGTTTGGGATCGAGTTTAAAGATGCAAACAAGCACATCAATGCCCTAGGGGAGGAGTATAAGACCCTGCTCGCAGGCGTGAAGAAGGCTAACCTTGAGACTGAATTAATGGACTTCATAAAGGAAGCACACATTGTTAGTCAGGAGGAGCAACTCGACTTGTTTGATGAACTCGATCCCAAACTTAAGAAGTTGCTGAAAGATGCACATATGATGTCACCATTTGGCGTAGATCCTAGGATCCATCAGTGGTTCCACAACATATGGACGGGTCAGTCCCCACACTAAGGAGTTAAATGTTTAAAAGTAAAGTAGAATCTAAATACCAGATTACTGCTGGTTTCTTTTCCTGGCTATGTCCATATTGCAGTTTCCCTATTTTGAATACCCATTATCAGGCAAACAAAGCATGGCATACAGCTATTCAAATCGAGAAGCATGGAAAAAACGAAGGTTTTTATGACGGCTATGGGACCCACCCCGCATCGGCAGCATACCAGCTTCCAGCAAAAAGCTGGCAGACCTAGTTATGCTTTAGCGAAATTGTCCAAACGGGATCCAAATCAAGGGTACTTCGGCGTACCCGAGGGAGTGGATGTTTCTAAAACTCCTCTGGAGAATCTTCTCAAATAGATTCTCTTCCATGAGAAATATACATACGTACCCAGAAATAAATCCGTTCAACGATAAAACAGATGGTAGGGTAATAGGGTGGTGGTCAGGCGGTGTAGCCTCTGCCGTCGCCTGTAAATTAGCCCTAGACAAGTACAAGGACGCTGTTGAATTGGTTTTCTGCGACACCAATTTAGAGCATCCTGATACTTATCGCTTTATGTCTGATTTTGAAAAAATGCTCGGCGTAAAAATCAAGACAATTAAATCAGAGCGGTTTAACGAGCCAGAAGAGGTTTGGCGGAAATACAAAGGTTTAAATTTCGCTCACGGCGCTCCCTGCTCTACGACAATGAAGAAGGAACCTCGGATAAAATATCAAAAGTTGAATGAAGATTTCGCTCAAATTTTTGGCTTTGACTACTGTAAAAAAGAAGAGCGTAGAGCGACTAGTATGCTAGTCAATAATCCAGATCTAAACCCTATCTTCCCGCTGATTATCGAGAAGTACGATAGGCAAAAAATATTCGACACCATAAAGCATTTAGGATTAATCCACCCAATCACCTACAATCATTTTTTAAATAATAATTGCATTGGGGATTTTGCATCACCCAAAGGTGGATGTATACAGGGCGGGGTAGGGTACTGGAAAAAAATTAAAGACTTATTTCCGCATAAGTATGAATATATGGCAAGCTTAGAGCATGAAATAAGCCGGAGCAAAGGCTCGCCTGTAACGATATGTAGAGATAAGAACGGGAACAAGATCTTCTTAAAGAAGAATCCAGATTTCCCCGAAGTAGAAACTGTAGATATAGTAAAAGGACGTACTCCGATTACCATGTTTGAATGTAACGGCTTTTGCTCTACGCAATCAGTTTAGTAATAAAGCATCCGTCTTTATTCAAGACGCACCGCAAGCTCTTATGGACTTCTTTGCCGCTTTCTACTTCCACAAAAAAGTCGTGAACGTAAGGATTGTATGTGATTTTAAGCAACTCTTTAATTTTGAATTTTGCTACTAGCGTGCCGACAGCAAAGGCGTGGACGTTTTTTTGCTTTGCTGCCAACCTCTGCGTCTTGAGAAACTCCTGTCTCGTGATGAACGCGTTACACAAGAGATTTCCCTGAAAACTACCGCTTGGCTACCTCTGTACAGGCATCGGGAAACTCGACTTTTACTTTTTCTACGTCATCTAATGGTGGTGTTATATTTACCGGTACTACGGCTGGTCAAATAGTTAGTTTAGGTGATGCGACAACTTATTCAGTTGGGCAAGAGTTTTGGATTTATAACGAATCTACACAGGCGGTGTCGATCAGAAATTCTGCCGGTACTATACTTCAATCTTTGTCGTTTGAGCAACGTGCGAAGGCAGTTTTACAGGATAACAGTACGTCTGGGCTAATGACATTTTTGCGAAGACTGAGCATTTATTCTTAATGCTTGTTGTGTGAGAGATGGATGCACCTTATCAAATATTTGACGAAGCTCCTTATCGCTATTAGGTAGTTTACTTCTATACTGAGCATCTCTTCTTAATGCTTGTTGCACTTTATATACTTTTACTACTTTAGCTTTAGCGGGATTTTCCACCCAAAACTCATTACCAAATCCCCGAGCTACTTGCTGGTAATCCTTTGGATCGACTTCGGACATATCTATCTCTGCCGCATAAGGTCTATCTTTACCATAATAGTTAGTCCAATTTTCTAAATGGGACGTAACCATTAGTTTTCCAAGCTTGGGTTTTCCGTTAGACATGCTACTCATATCACTAGGTCCCTTAGACGGGTCTATTTTAAAATCAGGATCGGCAGTGACATGCCAATAAAGACCGTGCTTAATATCCACTGAAAATGCTTTTTTGAATTCTTCAAAAGTTTCACACTTAGCTGCCTCAGCCTCTAAGCCTTTCAAACTTGCTTTAGCTTCTACTGCTCTATCTTCGGTATCAATAACCACTAGTGCAGGGAAACTCTTCGCCTTAAGGATATGTAAGGCTCCTAGCCTATGACCACCTTCTAGGACATACACACCATCTTTGTCTTTATCTGATGGAATAACCACAATTAAAGGATCTATACGCTTAGAGTGCTCAATCTCAGCAGCTAACTTCTTACAGCGATCAATATCGCTTTTTGAATAGAAAAGTTTATGTGGATCAGCTTCCCAATCAGACATGGAAATTTCTCTAATTCCAGGTAATTCTTCCCAATCAGTAAGCGTGGCAGAAATTGATCCTAGATTGGAAATGGTGCTTCCTACCATTTTCACACCGAGTGCTGTTAATTTATTTTTTATCTTATCATACCAAAAAGTATAACCATCGGGATCTGCTTTAGTTGGATTGTGTTTGGACTTTGGATAAGGGCTAGTTCTAACAGCATAAGCCTTGTTACTACCCAAAAATTGACTAAGAGTAAAATCATAATAACGAGATCCTAGTCGGAAGTAAGTGTGGTTTTCGGTATCACCTTTTTCAACTTCATTGATGTCTTTTTGAAATTTCATATGAACACTTAAAAGCTCTGCGTCAAGACTAAGCTCCTTAGCACAAAGAACTACAGCCGTAGAGAAATTGTTGCATTCCCAATAACTGTTTTTTGGGGTATGTAACTTAGCGTCCTTAGCTACCTGCACAACTGCGGCAATAAAATCCTTTTCACTTAGAGATGCAGTTATTTTAGTAGCAACGGCAATCACTTTATTAATGTCACTTTTAAAGATATAACTTCCTTCAACAATATTAATTCCCATTCTTTGTAATTCATATTTTAGCTTAACTTTAGTGATAAAGGACATGGCTTTAATTCCTACTGAGTGTTTTGTAATTCCTCAAATTCATATATTAAATCTAACTAAACGAGAGGAAAAATGGGGATGTTGCTAGTAGGTCAAAGTAGCGGGTAAGATATGGGTTTGTAAGACCAGCAAAAGGGACTGGGTCATCAGGTATTTGGGTTTTATCCGTGTCATCGAAAACTGCTGTTGGTGTTGGTTCTACATCAGTTGCATTTTTTACAGATACTACTAATAATGTAAGTAATAAATTTTTAAGTTCTTGGAACATTGCAGCCAGTGATTTGCAGCCCGCTGTAATACCCGCATCTTCTACAATTAGGACTGTTACATTCTGTGGTTCAAATGCTGCACCTATAGGCACGATAGAATTTAGAGTTAATACCACGGTAGGAGCAGCCTCACTATCGGTGACTTTATCTACATTAACTAATACGCAAGTCTTTACAGGCTTAAGTTTAGCAGTCAGTCCAGGGGATTCACTTAATTGTAAAATTGCTACTGGTGCATCTGGGATAGGTAAACCTGTTGTGATATGCTATTTACAACGAATGTCATCTGAAAACCTTTTCAAATAGTCTATACATAAATCCCATAAAAATACCTGTTATTAAAACTACTAAAGGTATTTTAGGTGAGGATGTGTTTTTCATCTTGTTTCTCTCTAAGAAAGTTGTGCTTACGCACCTAGTAAAAACTAGCAAAACATTCTCTGTGTACTGAGGTCTACCACGACCGTAGAACCTAGTTACCTTCAAACGGGTATTGTTCCCCTTGGTCAGTCTAGTCTACTTTTTCTCTTGAAGCCTAGGGGTTATTGACTTTACCACTTTTAGTTTTGAGTTTTCTTCATATAAGAAGTTAAAAGCCTTGGGATCTTTTTTTATTGTAGGTCTTGGCGGAAAATAAGTAGCATCGGCTGACATTCTGGTTAATGATTCTCCGTTCCGCATTCTTTTAACTAAGTCTCTATTTAATCGCTGCCTTTGTTGTTCTAATTTATCGTAAGACATTAAAGACTACTCCTTAGAGAGAAATGTGGGGACACTTAATCTAAGGAGTAGATAAAGTATTAAGCCACTTTTTTGCGTAACTCATCACGGTCGGGTTCCACAATCTGAAGTAACGCATTGACTTTTTGTTTTCCTGCTGCGTTGTTAAGGATAACACGTATAGCACCAGCCGTCATACCTTGACGACCAATAACTTTACCTACGTCATCTTTAGCAACTTGTACTTCCAAAATGTGTGTTTTAACACCCTGTGTTGTAGTTACTCGTACTTCATCTGGTTTATCAACCAAAGATGAAACGATAGTCTTGACCAAGAATTCTAAATTATCTCCGCACTCGCTCATCACAGTCTCCTTAAAAAAATTAAACATTAAGTAACTCACCTAAAGGTTTACACCTTAGTTGATTCGTATCTACTGGAACTTTATCACTTGGTAATTCTGTATACAAATGTACTTTATCAGAAAAAACCTGTAAAGTTTTTTTCATATCGAAATGGGCAATTAACAATTGTAAATCATCTTCAGATGCTTTTTTATGGTGTTCTGTGATTGTCTGCCATGACCGTCTTTCATGATTAAAAGCAAAATCAAAAAAGGCTTCTTGCAAAAGAAAACCACTTTTAGAATCCATCCATTTTCTAATAGTAAGGAATTCTTTTTTTACAGTTTCGTCAGAGACAAGATGTGTTAATTTTGAAAGGAATTCACGCTTAGTAACTAGAGAAATCTGGTAATCTAAAACCAATTTAGTTAAGACATCTTTGGATTCTAATATATTTGTTAATGCGGCACTAAGTAACGATGTCAAATTATCCTTGATAGATCTTCTTTGCTTCATTTCTTTAATAGGTGATTTGTTTTGTGCCGAATCTAAAGTAGCTAAAATATCTTTGTAATACTTAGGGATGCTGTCACTGAATTTTTTTATTTCATCTAATCGGTTAGAATTACCGTGTCGTTTTACGCTTGTAATATAGTCTTTACCATCTTGAGATAAGACATCAAGTGTGTCTAAAAGATCCATAAAATCTTCTGGTTTTATCTTGGCTACTTGCCAAGCTCCTGCTGCCTGTAGATCGCAGTCTAACCATTTTAGTAAAGTATTTACGGGTGGGTTAAGCAAAGGAGGACAATCAAATAATACCAATTTATATTTTAAATCGGCATAATTTTTCTGTACTAGCTGTGCTATCTCTAAGCTACCAGCCAATACTACGGGTGTTTTACTTGCGTTCTTTTTTAATTGTGCGTCAACATCTTGCCTCACATGGCTTATAGAGTTATTTATCAAAAGAATAGGTGCATACTTTTGCTGGCTGATCAATTGCCAAATAATTATCGGCGAGCTATACGCTATGCCATAAATTTCTATTGCCATCTTAGCCTCACTTTCTATTATAATTTTCAATTACTTGCAGTGTTGTAACTCGGTCTTTTCTTTGAGCCAACCATAAATGGTTGATCTCAGGCGATTCCTTAAGCGATTCTTCATGTGAAATTAAGATAATCGACTTGTCTTTAAAAGTCTCTTTTAATTTTGGTATTACTACCTCAGTGAACATAGTGCGACCTGCTCGGTCCAAATGTCCTTCAATCTCATCTAAAAACAAAACATTTAGTGCTTTATGCTTTGGCTCTAGTTGTAACTGCGAAAAAAGCAAAATGCGTTCAGCTCTATTTTCTTCACCTGCTGAAAGCATTGAGGCTGAAAATGGTTTTATTTTTCTATGTTTAATTGGTTGTACTAAAAAATCAATAGTATCTAGATCTTTTGGTAATGACCATTCATGCTGTTCTTGAAAAAATAAAGGTGACCAGTAATTGGCTTTTTCTATAAAAAGTTCGCACCGTTTTCTAAGTTCATAGATCTTAAATCCAGTAGGACTGAAGAATTTGACAAGGGATTCGATGATCCTGTATTCATTTTGAACATGGGCACTAGTCGCTAGGCGCTCATCTAATTTTGCTTTATCTGTATTTAGATTCCGTACCATAGTGAGTTGTGTTTTGTACTCGCCTAGCGTTTCATTAAGCTTATTCTTACGATTAACTAAATCCTCTAAATCCAATTTTTGCTTATTTAACTGTTCAGCAATCTCAGACTGTGCAGGTAAAGAAGATACCTTTTCTAAATAAGAATTAGCCGTCTGTACTACTCTTAGGTTAAAAGACAACTCACTAATTTCACTGTTAATTTCTTTACATTTATCGATGAAATTATGTTCTAAGATATCGGGGTAACCTAGCGTTCTCATTTCAGCTAGGGTCACATCTTTGTCGGCTACTTGTTTATCGTAATTTTTTTTATTTATAAAATAACTTTTGTATGTTTGTTGCTGTGCTTTTAATTCATCTATACGTTTTAGAGTATCTGCTATACTTTCTTTGTATTTAGGCAGTGCGTCTATTTCTGACTTTAGATCATATAGCTGTTTAACAAGATTTGTTTTTGCATTAAGTTTGGCTATAGTATCGTCTAAATCTTGTAGTTTTTTTCTTGTTTCTATTTCAATTTGTTTAAAAGCTATTAACCGATCCTTTGGATCTTCATTTTGCAAGATAAATTCGAGCGACTGCCCACACCGAGAACAACTGTTACCGTCGTTTATCAAAGAGATATGCAGCCTATTATCTGCTTGTTGCTCTAATAGAGCTTTTTTTTGCTGTTCTAACTCTTGCATATCCAAAGGCGGTAGTTCAGGAACTTTTGCTTTTATTTCTTTGAATTTCTCTAATAGCTTTTGTCTCTGCCGCATCGTTACTAAGTCGGTTTCTAACTGTAGAATTTCATCAGATTGGGGTTCTTCAAACTCTGGTTTTTCAGGCTCTTTAATATTCTGTAATAAACGATACTGTTTTTCTTTATTTATAACCAAAGATTGGCTTTTTGCCTTATTTTCAAACTCATTTGATTCTTTCTGCAGTCTACTTAGAGTAGAGGCTAGAACAGCCTCTGTGGGTAATCCTGCCGTTTTTTGAGCGTAACTATAATAGTCTTGCCAGTATTTTAAATCAGATAATTTAAGATTTTCAGCTTCGCGTAATTTATTTTCTGTGTCAGCTAAATGAACAAGAGAATCTGCGATTAAATCAATTTGATTTTCGAGGTATTGTTGTCCTTCGAGTTTATCTAGCGATTCAAGAATCTGCCCTAGACGTGCCCTGTCTTCAGATAATTTGTGCATCTGTTCTTCGAGGGTTTCTTTAATTTGTTTATACTCTAGTCGTTTTTCTTCATAAAACTCATCTATATTAAAAAAACTCTCTAGAAATTTACGCCTAGATGCTGGATCGCCTTGTAACAAGGTTGAAATAGAGTGTTTGTTTATGTGGACGAAATTAGCCCATTCGTTTTTAGTAAAACCTATTTTAGAGGCTATATATTTCTGACATTCAGTTGATTTATGAAAATTTAAGTCTTTGATGCCATTTTTTTTAATATCCCATTCATTTTCTTGCAAATCGTAGGTGAATGAATAGTGGTCGTTCTGACATTTAAGCTGGAGTGTTCCTAAAAAATTTGGCATTACCATATTTTTTAAGGTTCCCCGCTCCGATTTATTATAAATAAAACTACTTAATAATTGGGGTATGCGAGTTTTACCTGTACCGTTGGAATGATTCTCTGTGCTACCTGCGTCGTAATTGATACCACAAAACAAAGTTACGCCTTTGAGAATGGGAACTACCGTTTCACCTTGGTAAAACATATCGTTTGAAAATTTGAAATTTTCTATCTCAATCATGCCAAATCCCCAGAGTATGTTTTGTGAAAAGGACTTTTTGCAGTATAGGCATCTTGTGCATTTTCTTTTATGGTGCGTACCATTCGGACAGTATAGGTTGTTAACAACTTTACAGTATCGGTTTCAAATCCCTTTAGTTTATCCGAAGCCTCTAGTAATAGATCAAATAAGAGTTCACCACTTGCGACGGTTAAATTCAAAGCATTTTTCTTTTTTGCCTGATTGATGAGAGTTTCATACCAATCTCCATAAAAATCATGGGATAAATTTTTTAGTATTCTTTTTGGGTCTATAAAGAGATAAAAAGTCTGCAGATGATATTCATATATTTTGTCTATAAATACCCTGGGGTTAAAACTTGCTTGTTGACTAATTTCTTGTAAAACAGAAAGTGACTTACCGTAACTACCAGCATAAATGCCGCCAATCAAAAAAGAAGCTAAACTCTTTGGGTTAGCATTAGAGATATTATCTTCTAAGATATGATGGTTAGATAAGTCTATATTTGGATTTTCTTTAAGTAGAGTGATTATAGTCTCTAACGAGTTTAGGGCATCTCGGAGAATACCTGAAACACTATGTACTAGATATTTAAGTGTATATTCAGGTACTACCACCTCTTCTTCTTTTGAGACAAGACGTAGGTGATTCTCTAAAAGAGTGTCGGGTATGCGGTTAAATTCTAGTCTTGTACATCTATCCCTTATCGGTCTTGATACTTGATGGGGATTCATCGTAATTAAGATGAAAAGAGTATTTTCTGGCGGCTCTTCAGAGATTTTCAAAAAGGCATCTGTAGCTGCCTTTGTCATATTGTGCATTTCATCTAAAATCACAACCCTAGCACGATATAGAGGTACATAGTCGAGGCTATCAATGACGCTCCGAACTGTATCTATTCCCCTAGTTTCAGAGAAATTTAATTCCTCCACTCCAGGTAGCGTCCGTGTATTTGCAACAGCCTCACAATAATTGCAGGTGCCACACACTTCACAAAGATCATAATTATAGTTTTCACAATTAACATGGTGGGCAAGGATGCGGGCTAACGTCGTTTTACCGACACCAGTAGGTCCGTAAAGAAAAATACTACGACTTAATATTTTCTTTTCTTTAATAAGAGCTTTTACAGTTTGAACTGTTCGCTCTTGACCTATAATTTGATCAAAATTATGAGGGCGATATTTATTAGCTAACGTCATACCTGCATCCTCCCACCACGTTTCAACGTCTTATAAAAAAAATCAGCACCAACAAAAATATACAATAATAAACAGAGGCAATCACAAAACCTAAGACAATATCATCAATCATAATTCAACTTCTGTATTTGAAAGTACTGTATCATCCTCATCACTTTGAGACGAGGAAGTTTCATCATCACCATCCCGCACAACAGACTTTTTCAGAATATCGGCTTTTTCTTTAGCTTTTTTCTTTTTGGCATCTTCATTATTGAGCGTCTTTAGAAATGTATAATACATATCTTGTGCTGCTCCATTTTTAAATTGAGCATGACAGTCATCTTTCAGCTTTTCAGCTTCAGGATTAGTCAATACATACTTTTTAAAAGTTGGGTAATCTAAAGGAGAGCTTTCATACCCTGGGACCAATATTTTAAATGTGCCGTCTTTTTCGTTCGCAACACCTAACTGTTGCGTACAAGTCAGAAATTGAAACATATCATATACAGGACAGATACCGCGTCCTGGTTCACCTTGTTCATCTAACCAAATACGGTAATCAATCTCCCTATGAGACGTACCGCCTTTATTCTTATAGATGTAGGCTTTACCCTCTGAATATCTATCATAGCCATCACCTGAAACGTGATTTTCTGTTATGACGTTACTCTTATATTTACTGACTTGTAGCTTTACTTTTACATCGGGGAAGAATTTTACTGCCTCCCCGCCTGGTTCTGATTCTTTATTATATTTGTCTAAAGGATTTAAATTTAAATGGTTTGTAGCAATGAGATTGCACATCTTCTTACCCAAGAGACTCTTAACCAAGCTAAAACCTCTATGTAGAGCTTTAGCTAAAAGAGCAGGCTGTTGATTTTCAAGATCTTCCATAGTCGCCCGCGTAACCATACGCAAAGAATCCACTAAGAAAAATACCTGCGGAGTAGCTTCTTCTACTTCAACAATCTTTTTTGCCTTGATGCCATTAGTAACCGACATCCAAGAGGATGAATTATACTTATATTCAGGATCTACTAAGAAATAGCGCATCCCCTCTTTAGGGTCTTCAAGCATTATTTTATCTGGTAATCTTGTTAAGACCTTAAACATCCAAGCAAACGCACCCTCTACATTATGGGGGTAATGATGTAAAAATTGTGGCTTAGTGTCCCAGCCCTTTTTATTTTTTGCACCTTTAAGAAGTTCAATATCTACTCCTAACTTACGCAAGTAAGCTGGATCGGTAGATGCCTCACTATCGACCATGGCGACCAACGTATTGGCTTTCGCGGCTTCTCTAATACTATGAAAAAGCATAGTGCTTTTACAGCTACCCGTAGGACCATAAAAATAAGTAAAACGTCCTGGTAAATGACCACCACCAAATAATAAATCCATGGTCAATACGCCGGTAGATATTGTACCTGCCGTAGCCGCTTCCGCTGACATGGAAGTATAAAATACACTTTCCGATTTAGCGGCATCGTCGAATATTTTTTGAAGTTTAAAGATACTATCAAGTGCATCCTGCTGTTTAAACAACTCGCTCATACATGACCTCTTTTTGACTGGAAGAATTTCCGCAACACGTTTTCGATATTTTCTTCTTGGTATCCAACAGTCTCAATAAGCATACTTTTATTTCGCCATACCTGTGTGACGGGATATTTAATTAACCCCAACTGTATGCGAATGTTTTTTACTTTAGACCAAGGAAAAAAATAAATTGGTGGATTATTTCTTTCCAGTAAAGTTATTACTTGTGTGGTCCATTGTTCTGATTGCTCACCAAATACAATTAGGCTAGGACCTTTTTCATCAATAACTTTATAATATTGGTCTTCTGGCTTTTGTGCATAAATAAGCATAAAAAACCTTTAAAAAAAATTGAAAGGGGAGCCGGTCGCTACTCCGGCATCTGACTTCCAAGGCAATTCAATTAGGTACGCTCCCAAGTCCGGGCTCGCCTTCCAGTTTGCATCACCACCTTGCCGCGTGTCTCTAGGGCAGGTAGGGCATAACCCCTTATAACGACCCAGCTTCCCACGCCGTCCCCAGTTATTTAAAATGGAATGTCTGTTGATTCAGAATCGTCTTCATACTCAACTTCTACAGGTGCCGCAGCAGCCCTTGTAGGTTTTGGTGGAGGAGTAGCGTCTTCTTCACGAAGTTGAGCAAGCTGTTTAACTCCTCCTGCTCTTGGACGTACAGGCTCGTCGTCGTCAAGAGAGGACGTTAAGCTGGATACCAAGGAAGCTGCCCTAGAAGAAACTTCAGCAGTAGCTTCAGGTAAGGTGTCTAAGTAACCATTTCTCCGTAAGCTTGCCACCATACGATCACGATCACTACGGCAAGGATAATATACATATTGAGGAGGCGATACGTCTGTGCCTCTTAATACATGCCTTTTGCCGTCAGGGGATTCTTGTGACAAGACTAACTTACACATATCAGGTTCAAACGCCCATTGCTTAGAATCGACGCTCACACCATACATTTGTGAAGGCGACGGAGCATCGGGATCAAACTTGACGTTTATGATTGCACCTTTTAAAGGATCACCAACCATATAACCATTGTTAGGAATCTTTAATTCAACAATTGCACGCATCAGCCCTGGAGCTAAATCCGCTAGATATACAGGTGTCCAATCAGTCGGTGGATTAGCAGGTCTACGCTCCCAATCATCCAAACTAAATACGTTCACAAAATGTCTGATCTGTGTAGGTAAAGCAACTTTGCAGCATTCACACCTTTCAGTGCGGTCAGAAAAGTAGCGATCATTTTCTACATCATAACCATGGCAAAATTCTGCATAGGCTTTGCCTGATTTAGTGGCGATATTGTGGTGGCGTGCATCGGTATAAACTAGACCGAAAACACGAAGGCGCTGCCAGCCTTTTTTCCACTTGTAACGTGGTGCGAATTGATCCCACTTTATATCTTGATTGGGACCCGCATTAAAATTAGCAGACATTTCTCTTGGCATAACTAAATCCTTTCGAGCAAACTTGGAGTTAATAGAGTTAAGACCATCCCCTACTACAGAGGAAAACAAGGTCAGATTTGAAGGAATTTTTTGCTCTGGATTTAGGTTAGCAAGCGACTACTGCCACAGCAACTCAAAAATCATCAGTAGTGATTTTTTTCTGTATTTTTTTCTAAACGTAATTTCTTTTTTGGGCTTCCCCAAAAAAAGTTTTTCAATTCCTCTGAATCAGGTGCTATATCTTGCACTATGTCTACTAGACTATTAGAGATCATAAAAATCTTACGGTCTTTAAGTGACATCCTTTGCATAGCAAGGTGGAGGAATTGTTGTTTTTCAGATGCCTCGCGCTGTTCTATAAATTTCGGATCTTCAATTTTTTCTTTTAGAGTAGCTTTATTGTCTGCTTTCTCATCACTAAATACTTTTTGATCCAGGCTATGAGGATTTTGCATACTGACTTGTCTATATATGTCATAGACATCATCACGTGGCAGATTAAAAGTCTTTATTAAATCATCTAAAGATGCGTCTACGCCAGTATCTTTATAATATTTTTTCTTTAAGTCCTCAAATTCTCTATAACGCTGCCAAGTTTTATGCGGTAAAGAAACCAAATTATAATTACTTAATTGATAATATATCTCATATCTTATCTCACGATCCGCAAAATTACTAAAAGCCATAGATAAAGACGGTGCATACTTAGCAATAGACCGCATCAGACCTGTACAGGCAATATTGAAGGTGTCTAAAAATTGTCCTGGTTGGTTATATGCAGCTATGGACTTAGTTATGGTGTAGACCAGGCGCAAATAAGGCGTGGCTATTTTGTGTTTGATAGTTGTTGCACGATCATAAGTATCAATAAATTTCGAGGCTACAATAAAGGTACAATCAGGATTTGATAAACCAATAGACGCTCCCCATTTATTTAAAGCATCTTCAAAATTAGGTTTACCTAAATCCTTCCATATATTTTTTATTGCTCTTGCTTTTGATTCAAACCACCACTCCCATACCATTCGATTGGGATTTAAATTATATACAGCTACCCATAAATTATAGGTATTAGGTTTTAAGGTATAGTCTGGATCAGACATTTCATACCAGAGAGCATGGCTAGCACCTAATAGGTCTGGAACCTTGTCTTTTAAGGTAGTGAAAGTAGTCTTAATCTCAGTTACAGGTCTTAAAAGATCATAGTCTTCACAAAAATTGCGGTTACGTGCAGAACCACTCGCTATCGCAGATATTTGCGATAGAAGAATATTCCAAAAAGACGTAGACGGCAGAGAGAAAAAATACAAAAAGAATAAATAATACGTCTCATCTAATTGAGAAAAAAGTTCAAATATTACTTGTTGAGACGCGGGTTTTTCCGAGAAAATATCTTTTCTTAGCTCGCCATCACCTTCTATATAACTATCAAATTTTTTAAGTGTTCTTTTCGTAGCCAAATTAAAATCCTTGAATTTTATTGTTTTCTTGATAAGATTATACACATGGAAAGAATAAAATCTCTAATAAAATTAACTCCGCAGAAAGTTCGCTACAGAGCGTCTTATCCAAAGATATTATATTTAGATGATAAAGTAGATAAATCTGGGGAATACAGGACTATTTTTGCTAAACTTGGATTGGGTAACGAGGAATCTACAGGGGATGTCTACACGCTTAACTTGCGTTGTCACGGCACTAAGAAAAACCCAACTGATTTTATTTTAGTACCAGATAGCTTAGTGTGGCTACATTGTAGCTGTCCCTATTTTACATATTATCTAGAGACAGTGTTACAGCTTCACGGCTCGTCTCAAATATATAACTCAAATGGTAATTTACCAAAAATTACTAATCCGAGATTGCGCCCTTACTTATGTAAGCACTTATATGCTTTGTCTATTGTAATGATGGACCGAGATAAAAAGAAGGCAAGAAGAAAAGGATAATGTGCCGCTTTTTACACGGCACACACATTTAGTTAAACTACACCTTTAGGCGGCTCTTTTTCCGCCATGTCTGGTTGTTTTCCAAGCATTTTGGTAGCATATTTTTGTAAACGAAGCCTCTTATCTGCTTCTAAAGTATTAGGTGCATGGGTGGTTTCACACACCAATTTTTTATAAACATCAAGCAAGTTAAGATGTGAAGGTGCGCTCATAAACCATCGTTTAGAGGGCTTTGGATCTAAACTACGGATTTCATATTTTTGCACTAAAGTTTTCCAGCCAAAAAATTCTTCCATTCGTTGTTCTGTTTCCGTATCTTCTTTATCTACTTTCAAGGTTTTTATTAACCTTTGCCTTGTTTCTTTTACCTCCCTAAGAGAGGCGCGGACGGCTTTCATCCTAGCTAAAAAGCCCTCTAGATCACTCCATCCTTCTGTACCTAAAGTTTCAACTTTAGATATGAGGTCACCGAAAAATGAAGTTGACGTTGTAGAAAGGTATTCGGGTTTAAACGGCAAAACCAAAACGCTCATATCTTCAAGGCGTACAGCTACTTGATAAAAATGCGGCTGTTCATAACCATAAAGCGAATAAGCAAAGACATGCCCAAATTCATATTCACTGTCATCGGCTAAAGGCTTACTACGTTTCGTCATGAAACCATAACGCAAATAAGCATCGTCCTCAAAACGTGCAGTTAAATTAGCCTTGGCAAAAGTCTCTGCTGCTTTCAGGATATCTTTATCCATTTCAACAACAGCGTGAAATGAAGGTAGAAGCTTGTCATTGCTGGTTACAGACAATACATGGTTGTTGGTTGTATCGCAGACAACAATAGCTAATTCCCTAAGATATGCTGCGCTCATTTGCTTTTGCAAATATTGCAGTACATGGGTATTTCCATCCTCTTTAAGCCTCTTGGCAAAAGATAGAGGTACTTGTATTAGCTGACATAAGGACTGAAATCCTTTTTCAGTAATCGGACGTTTATCTCCAGTAGGAAATACTAGAACAAGATTGTCGTCAGATACCTCCAGACTAAGGGTGGTTAAATCAAATTCTTGCTGAGAGATGTAAGCATATTTACCAAAAGAAATTGGTTGAATCGTATCTGCTTTAGGCATTGCCACTCCTTACTTATTCATGTCATGGTAAAACAATCAAATAATACACACATTCTCAAGGAAAAAAATGTTTTTCACACTACCGAATATAGAATTTGAATTTTCTGTAGGAAAATATACAGCCAAAATATGTAATACAGAAAAAGAGTATTTAAAAACGACTAAATTAAGATACGACATTTTTTACTCTGATATAAAACCTCCAACTTTATGTGAAGGCTACGACTTTAATAAGTACGACGAAAACTCCGACATAATCATCCTAAAGGATGGTGATGATATCGTAGGCACATATCGAATGCGGTGCTCTACTCATACAGATAGTTTTTATTCTACCAGCAGTTTTATACTAGATGAATTGTTTACGGAATTAAAAGATCGGACCATCGTAGAACTTAGTCGTGCTTGTATTGCACCCTCTAAAAGGCAAGGGGGAGCTATAATATCTTTATGGCGAGCCGTAAAACATTATTTTTCTTTAGTTAAAGCCGAATACCTAATTGGGTGTGTAAGTATATTTGAAGATAGTCCAGAAATAGCATACGGCATATTTAAATACTTAAAAGATAATAATTATTACTCAGATGAATATAATATAAAACCCTACGATAGATATATAAAACCAGAACCAAAAGAAATAGTAAGTGATGATAAACATATACCTGCACTATTTTCTTCTTACCTAAAAATGGGTACTCGCGTATATGCAAAACCTGCATATGATCACATCATCACAGGTTATGATTATTTCTGTATGCTTAATTTAAAGGATTTTAATCCTAACTATGAAAATAAATTAACTTAGAGGTAATTTAAATTTATTCCTAAAATCTTCCATGTTAACGGATAAAGATCCGCCTGGATCTATTTTTCTGTTAGGTGCAACCTCGTAATGCCCTACGATATTTTCTACAGGAAATTTATAGGTTTCTAGCATCCATTTAATCAAATCAACTAATGATTTTTCTTGCTTTTCAGTGAATGCATCCCAATACCTGTTGCCTAACAGAAGTTTGTCGCGGGGAGTTCCTTTATAAGCCTGATTATACCCATCTACAAATTTATCATTTAATTTTTTAAGGGGTCCTAAAGAAACAACTTCGATACCTAGAAAATAGTTATTTAGATATTTTAACCCGCGCCATTCTGATATCCCTGCGTGATCTGCTCTGTGGTTGCAGGGGACCATCTGTACTACTTCGCCTTGCTTACCAATTACAAAATGGATATCTACATCGTTCTTGAGAAAGAAGTCTACTGTACCGTCTAAACTTTTAGATACCGTATAATGTACGACAACACCTAAAGGTTTAATTTCAGCTCCGTAATCCTTATCTGGAATTTGTTTTGCTTTTGCGTATAGCCATTTGTTGGGATTTTCGGCTTTTTTAAGATTTTTAATTATTTTGGTTTTTGTTTTGGTAATTTGGGCAACGTCACCTGACTTCAATAGACGAGGCTCACCTGTTTTGTAAGGCGCATGGTTCAAAAAATTTAACATTAAATTTTTAATTGTCATGAATTCTCCCATTTACCTAGCGGGCATTTTTCATCTAAAAATCTAACTTTAAAACCAATAAAACAATAACATTCTAGACATTGATTAACGACAATATCCAGTCTTGGACAATTAATACAAGTATCTAAACGCTTCATAGCTACTTCAGTCGGTGCTATTTTAGGTTTTGTTTTTAATAAACTTCTTATGTTTAAGAGGGCATAAAATAATGCAATACACCAATGTTTAATTCTTTTAAGCAAGTGCAAGCCTTTCAAAAAAAGCTAAAGAGTTTATGATACCGAAGCCATAAATCTTATCTTTACCTGCTGGACCAAGATCGGATGCCGTCTGCTGTAGTGCCTGCAAAACTATTTTTGATATTTCTTTTCTATCGTTTATTTTTAGCATTTTCAAATAGGATATACCCAATGTCAGCAGACCTGTGACTATAGGAGCTGCCATTGATGTACCAGACATTGCTCTAAATTTATTATCTAAGTAAGTTGAATAACAAGCTACTCCAGGTGCCGCTATGTCAATTTGACCACCCATATTTGAAAAATCTGCTTTATTGTCTTTTTTATCGGTAGCGGTCACACAAAGAGTTTCTAAAAAAGAACCAGGGTAACAGGGAAGATCGGTTCCATAATTCCCAGCCGACGCAACTACAATCACACCTAAGTCTGTAAGTCTTTTAATTAATTGTTCTTGTTTACTGTCTTTAGTTACACAAGCCAAAGACATGTTAACAATATTAGCCTCTTTATCCGCTAAAATATATTGTAAGGCATTGTTGGTAACTTCAGTACTACCTGAGCCATTTTCATCTAAACATCTGAGTGATATAATTTCGCATCTAGGTGCTATGCCAACACCTTGAGCGGCTATCTTTCCACAAACCCAAGTACCATGACCAAATGTGTCTTTAGGGCTATTATCGTCTTTTAAAAAAGATTTTGATTTTAAATCTTTTAGATGATTAAAAGATACATGGTCATCTATGCCTGAATCAATCACGTAAACCTTCGCACCTTGCCCTCTAATACCGTATTTTATCCATAATTTCTGCACTTGCATAAACTCTAAATCATATAACAAGTCTGGTGTGTCAGTTGGTGGGGTAGTCCAATTAGGCTGTGCGGTAATAGCTAAAGTGTACTGTTGATTACTTTTACTTTGAACTATTTCTAAAAATTCTTGTCGTATTTTTTTTGATTTTTTAGTCTCTGCATCTAGCAGTTTATCGACTACTTCATTATTCGTCATATATGGTTCCACTCTGGGTTATCTCCCAAGTTTTTTCCTTTTTATCTTTATCATTTTCATCAGTACACGTTATAGATAATTGATGGTTCTCTTGTGGATTCTTTGGTGGTAAATAAATTATATCATCATTTAAAAAAATACCAAAGTACTCACCATCAAAAGAAATTTTATAAGCCACACAATCTATAAATTTTATTTTATTTATTTCTATAGTAGTTACATTTTTTTTGAATAAAATATTAAAATATTGATCATTATTATGCGGGGTATATACAGACGGTTTTTTATAAACAAAAAAAGCGTATGAAACTAATGATATTATAATTGTACATATATATCTAGCCAAAATAACCCCCTAAATAAATCTTATCGTCCTATGCCGTAAGACCCTTTAGTGAAGGCTTAGGTGCTACCGGGGTGTTAATGATAAAATGATTCCCAAGGAATATAATTTTCTCGGAATTTAGCATCAGTAATGGGCAAAAACAGCCCACTATCTTTTAAAACCCATTCACCGTATTGTGCAACACGATAAACATTTCGACTGGGACTATATACCTGCAGTTCGCCTTTTTCATTGACCTCCACATCGGCACCCATTGATTTGATGTCATCTAAATCGCCTAGCCATTGTTTAGCTTCGACAACAAAAGGCTTACGCACGTACTTCAATCTATTAAATACCTCACATTTATTCCAATATCTGGATAAACTAAACCAGAATTTAAAATAATGGAAGGTGTAAATTCTATACCTAAATTTATAGGCTGATTGTCTTTATGTATAAGAATACCTACAGGTATTCTTAAATCATCTGATGGCTGATCCGGTCTTATTTTTAAGCCACCACCTATGTAAAAATTCATATCTGAATTTATTTTTTTAAGTGCAACATAGTCCACTAAAACATAACTTCCAACAAGACCTATGCCCGCTTGTAAAGCCGTCTTATCAGACATCTCGGTATATATAGACATACCCATACCAGTAGCATTAGCTCCTATACCCAAACCTAAACCATAAGCTGTATGCGAAAATAAAGAAAACAATAGAATTAGTTTTTTCATAAAATTTTATACCTAGCTGCTATTTTTTGTTTAAACGTAAAATTATTTTGATATTCGATATCATCAATAACGCCAATATTTACATAATCAAAACCCCATAATTTGCACACCTTTTGAACTGGGAATTTTCCCGTAACAATAGACGTACAAACTTGACCTACTAATTCTGTAAATAAAGCGATCCTAGCTTTTGGCGAAACAACTTTTATTTGCCTATTATACACACCCAATTCGCCTCTAAGATCAAATTTATGACCTTTATTTTTTTTATAACCCGCTAAATGACCAAGGGCATCATGTACAGCGCGGAATATATGATTTTCTTCTTCGGTCCAAATAGGATGCTTACTCTCACCGGTATATATTTTTAATTTACCAGTCTCTTTAACATCCTTTCGCATTTGTTCCATACTTGTATAAGGATCTTTTTCAGTGAATTCAAAATCGAATGCACTTTGTAATTTCTTATACATATTTTTTAAATTCGATATTAGAACTTTCCAACTATTAACATACTGATGCTCCATAGTTGGTCGTGCTTCATATGCCGTGGCGACTTTCTGTGCATATTGCGTAAAGTCTTTTAAAACAAGTTTTGCCTCGGCACTTTTTTCCATTTTAAATTACCCTATATCGACTTTATACTCATTTAATATCTGATAAAATTTTTTCTCTAGTAAACGTACTAATTGAGTTCCGGCACCTGCCTCAAAACCATCTTCAGTAGTGATAGTTGTCTTGTCGGCTGCTTCTAATAGTTTAGAGATATGATCTTCAGGGTAGCCATGTTTTCTTGCTGGTCTAAAAACCTGCTGCCCTACGTCAAACAAAGCACAGTATACCCCTGACATATTTAGGGCACGTTCAGCATCATCTTGTTCTTCAGGTAAATTAAACTCTAATGTAACTTTCAATCCAGATCCTCTTTTTCTATTTTGGGGAATTTGCCGGTTTTTTTCCAGTGATTACAATATTCTACTAATTTCTTTTCTACTTTATTATGTTCTACTTCGCTGGTCAAAGTCCTAGCTTGGTCTTCTGTTAGTTGGTGGTGGATGTATACCACAATAGTTTTATCATCTTGTTTGACTATATCTAGCAAAGTAGTCACTGTTCCAACAGTAATTGAAGTCGTTAGCCTATTTCTATTTTCTTTAAAACCATAGTTTTTACCTAATTCTTGTTTAAGGAAAGTAGCAATTTTTAGCCAAGATTGTCCCGCTTCAGGTTTAAGAACCCAAGGTAGCTGCCAAGTCATTAGATAATGATTGGATTCAGTACTACGAGAAATACAGGGAGATTTTCGAGCACGTTCTTTATGAATCAGACCTGCATGAAGTAAGTCGTCTGATATTTTCCTAAAGATCAAACTTATTTTTTCTTCGCCTTGAACTATAAAGCCTTTAAGTGTTATCCGTTTTTCAGAGATGTCTTGTTTTTTAAAGTTATGAAACGGCGCACCTTTATTTAACTTTACGATATACCGCTCGTAGAAGTTACGATGTACAGCCATTACTATGTTAGGATCGGTAGCTTTACCTGATGCTTTTAACATTTTCCAACCAATTTTATAATCCTCTTGTTTACTAACAGCATCCCAAATTTCTCGATTGCCATGCGGTAAGTCTGGCGGATAAGGTACTTTACCTTTAGCTGTAATTTCTTCACCGTAAACTTTTTGTTCGCTTTCAGGCTCTCTGAGTTTTTCATATACTTGAAGACCGTGTTCTTCAGCCAAATCTTTAAGAGCACTGAACCTTTCTTCCCAATCAAAATCTAGCCAGTCAGTGCTGTCTTTACGTTCGGCTTGTTTTAAAATCCCATCTATATTTTCTTCCAGACCAACGACCGTAAGAGATTTTAAGTCTTCAAATTTCGTGGTTTTCAGAATGCTATCTATAGCTGATGGAGCAGAAAAAGCAGGATCAACAGCTATAAGCTGATCTTTTTTTTCGGCTTTTGTGTCTATTAAAAATAATTGATATTTTACTGAAATCACTTAACACCTCTGATTTTTCAATTAATCTCATTCTGGCTTAAACGTAAAGTATCTTATACTACTAGAGCCTTCATTTGCTGAAAAACTCTTGAATTCATAATTTATCTTTGCATCAAGAACAGTATCGGGAATCGGTAAGTCTAATGAAAACGAAATATCAACCTTAGTATCGACACCCTGAAATACTGGAGTAGTAGTTAAAGAAAAATCCTGCCCAGAAGTCCATCTGAGTGAATAATTACCCATGGTCTTAGTGTCTGTAGGCAATAAAGGCACTAAATTAATAGTCTGGCTAGAAAAGTCACTCTCTAATATACCATTGTTTATTTTCAGCAGCACAGGACCAAGCTCAGATTTTATCTCCCAAGAAATGGGTTTGCCTATAGTTTCTTGAACCGACACCACTCTTATAGTACCCATTTTAAAGGCGTATCTGCCGCTAAATTCTACATCTTGGAGTGTTATCACATCGGCATTACTTGTACCCGTAGACGGTATATAGGTGTGCGGCGAATTATAGCTCGCAGCCATAGGTGCAATAACATTTAATAGCTGCATAGCACTATTGCCTTCAGTTTGGTTCCAAAGAATTTTAACTCGTCCTGGATCTGATCCAACATTTAAAGTTAAAACTTTCGGACCATCCAATATTTCAACCGGTGACGATACTACTCCATTTGCACTGATTAGCTGCGCGGTAGCATAAGAATTGGCTTGTGCTGGCTCTAAGATCACTTGAAAAGTTTGATTTGCTCCAACGTCAGGTGTCAGCAGCGTTATAGGTGGACCGCCTTGTACATCTATAAAACCTGGACGTAAATACCAGACTACTTGAAACAAAGGTAATATGAAGTTTTCTATTTCAGGATTTATTACAACTCTTATAAGTGATTTTTGATCTTTTTGATTTATTGTCCAACCCGTAGGTACATTATCTATAAAACCTGAAGGTCTGTAACTAGATGAAAAATCTGAATTTTCTAAACTATTAGTAAACATACCTTCTAGTATTGTCGGTGCATATTTTTTATAAGGAGGATCATTTACACTGCTTTGAGTAATACTTGCTGAAACTGCGCGACCTTCTCCCCCACCCACGTAAGATAGCAAGGAGCCGGTCATGCCTTCGGCTAATCTAACAGGATTTGCGTTTGCAAAATTAAGTTCTAACCAAAACGTAGGAAAGTCGGGAGGCGACATTTCATTTATTTTACTATATGGACCTGCTGGATTATGTTCTTTTTGTTCTCTTGGGGTAATAGTTTCCTGCGGCTGCTCAATCAAGAGATCTTCTGGTGGGGGTTTTTTGACCAGGTTTGTTACAGCAGACTGTGACGTTAAATCAGGTAGTGTAATTTTTATTTGTTCAGGAAAAGGATTTACATTCGTTATGTAAATTTTTGCCTCATTATTTATGATCTGATCACTGTCTATATCAAAAATAAAAGGCTTTTTAGTGGGGAAAAAATCAACACGATAACTACCCGTCTGAACAGGAGTAGCATCGCCAAGCAATCTAATTAAGATGCGCGATTCATCGTATATAAATTCGGAAGCGACACGCATTTTTCCCTTACTTGAATCCTAATTTTGTTAATTTTTTTTCGGCACTTTTAATTTGCTCAATAGTATCTAAAAATTCGTTTTTTTCTTTATCGATATCTTCTATCACTTTAACTAATTTTTTAATCATATTAAGATCTACTTCTTTGCGTAAAGCCTCATCCATGTATAAATCTTTTACAGAATCAGCCAGATCTATTGATAAATCAATAAGTCTTTTATAGGCGTCTAAACGTGAATTTAAAGGTAAGGAATCTGTAATAAGACCATGCAACATACTTACTTGATGTAGCAATTTATTAGTTTTAGCAGTGAAATAAAATCCATCAATGAGATCGCCTATAGACGCAGCTATCCAATCTAATTTACTTTTTAGAGTTTTACCAGTTGGAAGACTAAATCCTTTTTTAGATTCCTTTTCAGAATCATATTTACGTCCTCTAGGATGTATTGCTAGTACGCGCATATGTATCACTTTATATTGAAGCCGAATAAAGAAGCTAAATCTTTATGTCTGTGTTCTATTTTTTCATAGTTTAATTGACGCCAAAAAACATCTAAATATCCATCAAAATCTAAACCAAAATCTTTTATGTAACTATGTTCCCAACAATCTATTACTATTAGTGGTGCAACTCCTAAAGGAACATTCATGTCATGTCCTTTAATTGGGAAGCCCACAAAAGTTTTTTGAGCATAACTCCAACCCCAAACTGCCCACCCATGGGGTTTGGCGTCTTTTGCAAAGTCATTCATCCATTTGATAAATGTACCGAGATCACTTTCTCGTCTTTGCAATATTTCTTCTAGAAAAGGACTTTCAGTATTTTCTTTTTCATTCTCTAATTGTTCAAACCATAGCGTATGTAAATAGATTGCATTATGAAGAAAAGTTCTTTCATAAGAGGAAATTTCATCATCATCTTGGATGCTAGCTAATCGATTTTTATAATTTTCAAAAATCTCTTTATGAAGTTCTTCCGTTTCTTTAGAGTGCAGTTTCATCCCTTGTCCTCAATATGCTGGAAGTGTGATACCTAATAACCCAGCTAAAGTAGCGTTCATAACTACACCTAATGTTTCATTTTGAATGACTAAAGCGGGCTGTACATTTTGTATTTCTTGTCTCTTAATTATTACTGTTGGATGTATTGCTTGTGTAACAAAAGATAACGTAACTGTAGCATTTGCATTTCCTACACCAAAAGATGCTGTACCTGCTGCACCATCTGTTACAGTTGGAATTAAGCCTTCTTTAGAAGACAAAGTAGCATCTACAAAAGGGGTTCCAACAATTACATCACCAGCACTATCACATGCAGTTAATTTAGTTTTAAGTGTCTGCTGTTGGGCAATACTAGGAATTATACGCGAAAAGCGGTCATCGAAAGACAAAAATTGTTCGCCTATATTCATTTCCATGATGTACGGAACAACACCAGGAGTAGCAATCAAAGCAGCTTGATAAACAGCATCACTTACAAGTACCGCCTTTAAGATGTTTTTCTGTGTACGTCTATTAGCACTTACAGAATTGATCTTATCAACTATTGCAATTGATTGAAGATTAAAAATCTTAGCCGGTTGTATGGAATCCAAAGCGCGTGATATTTGATTATGATTAAGATCGGAAGTCCTAATTACACGCGAATATTGAAATTTAACTGCCATACCAGAAATACTTAATGTTGATGTTTGATTCATAATCCTGCCTTGTCAAATTGAAATATTAAAAATATTATTCGGTTGTATGGAATTCAAAGCGTGTGATACATAATTATGATTAAGATAATAAGTCCTAATTACACGTGAATATTATTACTAAACATTTGCCTAAGAAGATCTCCTTGATATAAAGCTGGCTCGGACTGAAATACTACAAAACTTGCACCCCAAGATGTAATACCTTGTGGATTGTCCGCTGAATCGCTCCATTGCACACCATCAGATGTAAAGAAACCTTGAAGTTTTAAGCTGGGAAGCATTAAGGATACATAGTCAATAACCACATAATTTACCGCACCTGTTTTAGTTATGTTTGGTTGATTTAATAAATCTAAAAAATCATAAAAATTACCTAAACCAGCAGGTAATATTGGTATATTTTTTCTTGTTAAATTCCCTACTGCACCGGTTCTATCTTGCGTTTTACCAACATCAAAATTATCTATAGTGTTAGAAACATCGGTCGTTCCATAGGGTGCAATATTTCCAGCCTGGAAAGAAAAATTTATTGTGGGTTGGTCGAATTTCGATTTGTTGTTTAGGTCTATAGCATCCCATTCATGATGGACAGCTCCCCCTTGGACTTGTTCTATAGTTGTCCTTAAAGGTATTCGCCAACTACATTCACTAGGATTAACCCAAAAATAAATAGACTTGTATTGATCCACTGTGCTTATTTTAAAGGGTACTCTATCGGCTTTAGAACCCCTGTAACTTGTGTCATAATCAATATTATTAGGAGAAAAAGGAGCAGCATTAGCCTCTCCAATACTTTTTCTGTATAAGCCGTTTAATGCTTCTAATGATACTTTTGTCTCTGCCATCTAAAAACCTCTAAAAAGCCCGCCTCTTTATGAGGCGGGCAAGCAACATTATTACTCGTAGTCGGGTTGATATTTACTATCATCAAATCTACTGCTCTGAGGGATACTCACAGGTTTAGTTGCCAAATCACCAGACTTTAGTTTTTCTTTTGCCCAATCACATGCTTCCGTTGGGAATTTTCCATTAACTAAATACTGACAATCTGCTTCTGTAAACTCATTAGCATGAATTCTAAGCTCACTCAATAAACCCTGAGTGTTCAAATCCTCTACTAGTACACGGCTTTCCCATGCTTTAATTTTTGGATGTAACGAGGCAAGACTTTCAACAGTTAAATTAGCACTAGGGTCCGACGCAGAAATACCTGCTGTTTGACGTGCTAAGTTGGTAGAGCTTACCATATCTTTAACTCTTGCTGAAAGCACATTACCCTCGGCATATTCGGAATGGTTCAATCTCTCATGCTCTCTATGACCATCATCAGAACTTAAAATTTTCATCGCTTCGTCTTCTGTAACTAACTTCAAAACACCTTTACGAATGAAATTTCTAATCTCCAGAGATTGCTCCAATACACTGCGGGGAACCATGTCTGACAAACAGAATGGAACAAATGTGCGATGAAATTCCATCGTCCTCGGTTTGCCACTCAGTGGATCTGTAATCGTAATAATAAGCTGTGCTTTAGGTTGGGAATTATTTAGCACCCAGATGGGCTGATCACTTTTTAAAGCCTCCTCAAACCTATGATACGCTGTACCTGCTCCATAGTTATATTTTAAACCTGGATGCGACTGTGCTGGCATAACCATAAAAACCTCATTAACCTTGTTAATACAATTTTAGGCATAATTACCTAAAAATAATTTATACTAATGGTGCTTCATTTACCAGCTTTTGGCAAATATTAATAATAAACTGTAACTTTGAACGGCTTAACTCTTTCGTTAAAACAGGATGCATGGATTCAAAAGGACGACCACCATTGAGCATCAAAGCACCTTCCTGCCAACCAGTAACTAGGTCATGTAATTTACCTGCCTGTTGCTTTAACGCATAATCACTTAAGCCACTTTGTTTTTGTGTAACCCAATTAGCCGGATCTGATGATCCCCCGCTAGGCAAAGCCGAGGCAGGTCCATCTTGAGCCTTTACGTCAAATTTTTTCTGAATCTTCTTTAAAAAAGTCATCTTCTTTCTCCTTAAATTCATAACCCCCGTTTCTAGGATCGTTACCGTATCCCTTCTCCCAAGGATGATAAAACTTATCTTTCAAACGAATATATTTTTTCGTTTTCTCTTGTATATCGTATAGAGATTTTATTTTATCTACAAAGTGCATCTTAATCCTAAATATCAATTTAATCTAAGATTAATATAAAATACGTTTAGACAAAAAGGTTAATATGCCAGTTAACAATGTTACACCAGGAATAGTTAGGAATTTACTGAAGACACCCTACTACCTTCGTATTCCTGCACAAGACGGTACTAACGGTTTGCAACGTGCTCGCCCAAGTCAGACTATAGAACTGCCCACAAATAAAAATGTAATACTCTATTGGGAAGACTTTGATGTAATTGAATCACTTTTAAAGGACCTAGATCAAAAAAACATTGTAAGAATTATTCAATACCCTGAACACGTCACCGGAGGAGGTGGAACCGGAGATACAGGTCCCACAGGTCCACAAGGTGACGTAGGCATCGGGGATACTGGTCCGAAAGGAGACACCGGAGACACCGGAGACACCGGAGATACAGGTCCCACAGGTCCACAAGGTGACGTAGGCATCGGGGATACTGGTCCGAAAGGAGACACCGGAGACACCGGAGACACCGGAGATACAGGTGA
>Ga0208942_1000063_pt1 | contig 48100 bp, 67 predicted proteins | sample GreLakmeSU08MSRF_FD_187704 | JGI IMG/M metagenome (GOLD analysis project Ga0208942, IMG submission 187704) | Freshwater lentic microbial communities from great Laurentian Lakes, MI, USA - Great Lakes metaG SU08MSRF (SPAdes) | ecosystem: Environmental > Aquatic > Freshwater > Lake | place: Great... | reverse complement strand
GCGACTTTTACCTCAAGAAAATCAAAATAATCGAGCCATTGCCTGTAGAAGACTCTGTAGGTCTGCTTAATCATGATTATTTCGTCATTTCTGGCTGGTGGTGGGGGTTGTGGTGGGGGTTGTGGTTGTTACCGTTGACCGCCCCTCCGTGAAGGATGATTGGGCAATGAGAAGCTTCAAGATTGAAAACTTTCGTTATCATATGCTTGCGGGGAGCTTTAATCTGTCTTGCGTTAGTCGTATTCTTGCCGCCGCTTGTGGCGCAACCGGACAGAATCAGAGCGATTAGAAGGAATTTGGCGTATTTTGTTGGTTTCATAGTCGTTTGGCGTCTTAACCATCTTCATCATTCTGCTTCTTTGGCAAAATGTCAATGTCTAAGTTTCTTTAGGTTAATTTTAAATTCTTTAGCTAGCTGTATTGTTAATTCTGGGGAGCAACCTTCTAAAACAGAAGAATAATATACTTCTTTAATCTTTTTTTGCTTTATTGTCTTGAGGCATTCCGGACACGGAAGATGTGTCACGGCTAAAAAATTAACTTCATCTGGTTTTGCAAAATTAAGAACATTTGCTTCCGCGTGGAGAACGCGCTTCCTTCTCTCGTCTCTATCCGACCAATCTATATCCACTCCAGACGGTGCGCCGTTGTATCCTAGGAGTATTGAACCGTCGTGTTTAACGGCCACTGCGCCGACTTGAATGTATGGGTCTTCACTTCTGTACTCCGCAATATTAAAAGCGAGTTTAAGCGCTGTTTCCGGCCAAGAGAGTCTATCCCTACCGCGTAAGCTCATTATTTCTTTCTATTCTTGTTTACTGAATGTTCCGGCATTATGGATCTAATTTCGTCAATGAGCTTTAACTCCAAGCTCTCATCGGCATCTATCCACCAATCTTTTCTGTCCCAATTCCTTCTTATTTTGTTCTTTGTAAGCTTGGAACGGGAGGTGAAAATATCAACGATTCTGTCTTCGATCCTCTTTATAAATCGAACCTCGTCTTCTACTTCGTAAGTTTTGCCAATCGCTCCGAAGGCGGCGCGATGAATCATCAACCAAGATTGATGACCAAGCCAACGAACGTCTCCGGCTTGCAGAAGAACGCCAGCCATAGACGCAGCCATTCCGAGAGAGCCCGTTGTAAGCTTGTGTCCTTGATTTCTTAAATCCTGTAAAAAATCAAAAAGTTCAAATCCGTCAATAATGCTGCCCCCCGGCGATGAGAAGACGATTTCTATCGCACATTTGCCATCTCTTCTGTGCCACTCCGTTAGCTTCGACATGCAAGCCTCAACAGCAAGATAGCTGACGTCCGAGGAGAATCTGTATAAATGATGTTCCTCGTCCGTGCTTTTCTCTTTTATCCGAAGCTCCCTTAGTCTTTCTGTCTCCATCTCGGCTTTACAAGTCTGCGTTTCTATCTGCCGAGTCTCTGCTTGGATTTTTTTTATTTCAGCTTCTTTAAGAGAGATTCCGGCTTTTATTTCTTCTGCCGTCCGGTCTTGATTTTTTGGGGCAGCCATAGATAAAAACTAATCATCTTGCGGGCAATCACAACTAGAGCATTTTTCTTTCTTGCATTTACTCTTTGAGGACTTTTTTGATTCTTTGATATTCGGCGTCCCGTTTATGTATTTCTTGAAATTCGTCCAGATTGACAATACAGTTTTCCAGAGCGTCGTATCCGTCTTCTTCGTTTTGTTCTTCATAAAATTTTATCTTATCCTTTAACGAATCTATTTGATTTATTATTTCATCTATTTCTTTTTTTAAGTTAAACTCTTTTTTAGTCATGTTTTAATTAATAATTAATAGAACAATCTTTTATTGGATACGGAGAAATAGAACCACCTTTATGTGGAAAATTTATACTCTTGTCTTTGATAATATGGCCATATCTAATAATCTTCCAAGCGACATAAAATCTTTTAAAAATAGACATATTTAATCTCGTTTTTCTTGCTTTATCATCTTATCGCTCATCTCTCTGCTTATCTTTCTGAGCTTAATTAAATATTTCTGGTAGCCTCTTGGGGCGACCTTCTCCATTTCAAATGAAAGATAATTAATAACCAATATGTCCTGTAGGAATCTTTTCTTATCAACTATCTTAATCTTCAGCGGCATCACGAATAAAATACGCCCAGGCCGCAGTACGTCAAATAAAAGTGTAGATATTAGTATGATTCCGTTAGAATTAATGACCTTGGCGGGAGGAAGCATCGCTGGTTTCATCTTCCGTTATATGGCCGAAAGAGCCAGAGAGCGGCAAGAGCAGTTCGTCATGCTCATGGAAAAAGAGAAGTTCCTCGAAGCCTCTAGGGAAGCAGCGGCTTGTAGAGACGGCGACACAGGCAAGTTCGTCAGAAGAACGATTGTCCTATTTATCCTTTTTGCGGTTATCCTTGCTCCGTTCTGGATGGCTTTAATTGGAAAGAGCATCATCGTCGAATACGACGAGACTCTGTCCACGTATTTCTTTGGAATGTTCGGGGGAGGCACGACGACTAAATTTATAGAACTTCCTAGCTACCTTCTTGTTCCAGAAGTCAGACAATCCCTAATGGCTATTATCGGGTATTATTTCGGGAGTGCAACAGCGGCATCAAAAAATTAATATGAAATTTTTATCATCTATTCTCTTGGCTTGTCTCGTAGTTTCTGGTTGCGCGACGAACGACGGAGTCCAAAGGCCAAAAAAAATAGATGTATCGAATCTCGTAAAAACGAAGCAAGGAACATACAAGCTCGTTTCCGAAAAAGAAATAAATAACGACGCCAGCGTTTCAAAGGGTAACGCTCTAGAGACTCAACAGCCCCCTAAAGAAATAAGCATTCCTCTCCCAGCCAAAGGGGAGACTAGCTCTATTAAAATCGGAAAATTAAATTATAAAGTAGAAGTAGTAAATAAGAAGAGTTCGATCTCTGCAAAAAACGACACGAGAATCTCGGATGAAATCCCACAGGGAGAAGTTGTCATTCTTTCCCCAATGACAGAAGAAAAATCTGGAGCCAAGGTCGATTGGTCTGCTTTAGTTCTCTATTGGATTGTCATCGCTTGGCTTTGCTCGGTTATGTGGATTATCTGGAAAGCTTTTTCCGCAGCAAAGAAAACATCTAAAAACCCCTTTGTCCAAAAAGAAAAAGACCCCCAGCCGGAGGCTGAGAATCCGGAAGAACCAAAGAAAGACTAGCCTCTATTGGGGCGGATTTTTGCGCGGACGACCGCGCTTTCTTTTAACCACCGACTCTTCTTTTTTAAAATTCTTCTTTTCTTCCTTCTCTGCTTTTTCCTCATTGGGGAAAATTCTTCGAACAGGACTTTGACAGCTTATTGAATAGCTACCCAAAGAGGCAAACTCGTCGGTATCGTTCTTTATGTACCCCTCCACCAAAACAGCGCAATCCGTGACCCTTTTTACTCTTAAGCCTTTGAACCGTTTCTCTAGCCCGACAATTTCAAAATAGCCACCAACAGGAATAAACTCTACGCACGTTTCTCTCATGTATTAATCTTCATCTCTTTTGACATCATGTCTTTAAGTTTGGCGATCACTTGAGCTTCTATCTGTCTGATTCTTTCTCTTGTTACGTCGTAATTCTTACCGATGGCGTCTAGCGTAGTAGGTTCGTGCTTCTCTAGGCCGAATCTTCTGGAAATAATGTCTTTTTCTTTATCATTTAGCCTGTTTAAAAACACGGCAAGCAACTTAAGTTTTTCTTTAGACATCATCGATTCGTCCGCTCGAAAAGCCGACGAGTCTAATAGCGTAGAACCAAACTCTATTTTGTCTCCGTTTTTTCCCACAGTAAAACTATTCAAAGACTGACTAGAGAACTCGCAGTCTAAAACTTCTTTTACTCTCCTTTCGCAAACCTTAAATTCGGCGCAATAATCCTCTAACTCTGGGTTTCTTGAGAATTTCTTGGAAAACTTTGTTTTATATTTTAGCATCGCAATTTTAAGCGACACGACTCTGCTTGGCAAACGAATCGTTCGGCTCTTATTTGTCAAAGCGCGAGTCATTTTCTGGCGAATCCAGATTCCTGCATAGTATGAAAATTTGCAAGCATTTGTTGGGTCGTATCTCTCGACGGCGATTTGCAAACCAATGTTGCCCTCGCTAATAAGGTCTTCTCTTTCCAAACCAAACCGCTCATAATCTTTAGAGATGAGAACGACAAGGCGAAGACCGTGATGAATCAACTTCTCTGTAATTTCCCTTTTTCTCTCTTCATCTTTCGTCTTTCTTAGCTCGATAAACAGCGCCTTCTCTTCGCTCTTTTCCAGAATGGGGTCAACCAAAGCCTTCTCTCGAAAATAAAGACTCAACGAGTCGCGGTCTTCTTCTTTTTGAATGTATTGTTCCATATTTTTATCTTAGTCGTTTTTTGTTTTTAAGTCAATCAAAAAGCGCAGACTATGCTTTCTCCTTTTTCGTTTATCAAAACAAGCTTACCGTCTTTCTGATTCGCAAGAATCTTTCTCGCCTCCGCATACAAACACTCGTGACAAAAACGAGTCTTTCTTTTTGCTTTAGGAGCGCGAAAGTTAAAGTAAATGATTTTACTACTCTTATAAAGAAGAAGATAATCTCTAACGGAGTACGACATAGCGCATACTGAGCACTTTAGTTTGTTGCCGCTCTTCTTTGGAGTAATAATAAAAGCTTCTAGGAGTAACATCTATTTTGTTTTTTTTGATTTTTTTATTCTTTCGCCAATTAATCGAATCGTAATTCTCTTTGTAGCTTTTACTGAAGCACTTCCTGGGTTTGTCCCCTTTCCCAGAACGTTTTTTGATTTCGACGCCATATAAATTATTTAACGATTCATATACTTCTCTGGGTCGTTCTCCTCACGGAACTTAATCCACCAGCCTCTATTCTTGTATGAAAATCCCGGCTCACCAGCGAAAAATTTAGCATTATTTTGTGAAATTTTATCTTCTCTATTGCAAATTACCCCCAAGACAGTCACCGCGAATACGGTTAACCCAATCATGACGTTTGAAAACGTCTTTTGAAAAGCCATTCTCTCTTGGTTTTCTTTGATAATTTCTTCGTATGTTTTCATATTTTTAGTAAATGAAGTCGTAGAAGCTTATCGGAATCGTATCTGATAGAGTCACGACCTTCACCTCTCCTCCATTAAACGTTATCTTTGTGTTTAAGTCAACAGCTATTTTAACTAAAGCCCTATTTCTCGGAGAATTTACCAAAATAAAACCCCTCTTAGAGCAGAGAATAGTCGTGTAGCTTTTTAGGGTTTTTGCTGTTTCTACCTCTTCTCGGGTCAACTTCGGCGGCAAATCATCAAAAAGCCCAGTTGCAGACAAATCCGCTGAAAGAGCGTTGTCTGAAAGCTTATCGTTGTCAGCGACGGCCTGTTTAGCTTGGTCAACGACCCCTACCTCTTGAGGGTGACGAGGAATATCATTCTGCGTAAGCATCTTCCTTTGTGGGGAAGAGTTTGTTAAAACAAACGAGAAGCCAACCCCTAATCCTGCTGCTAGGATCAAGACGTTTTTGATGTTCATACCTCCTTTATAAACTATTTTTCAAAGAGAGTCAAGATAAATCAGTCGTGGAGCATATCGCTGCCCTCTTCTCCAGCGATGCTTGTCTCTATGAAGAAGTCTTCGATGTGGGAGTCTGTAAGCGTCTTTTCTGGAGGGGTGTCCATGAAGGTATTGTAGGCTTTTTTGTGAGCTTCTTGCGGGTTTGTCGCGATTACCCGAATGATTTTAACCGCTTTGTAGGATAGTTTAACGTCAAAATAATGGTCATGGGAAGCGTTCATTGATGTGTCCCTTCTTGTGTGTTTCGTTCGATTTTTTAATCTTATTAATTGCAAATTCTGCGTTATGCATATGAATATTCATGGCCACTTATTCTTATAGAGGCTATTCGCTACTTCGTTATTCTCAGAAAGAGCAGAATTCACCAACGTAAAGTTCTTTTCTATCGTTTCCATCTTCTTCGCTATGGAGTCTGAAGCCCAAAGATGGTAGCAAAAAAATAAATATTTAGATTTTAACACAACCTTGTTGAAATACTCTTCAAAAATAGGAAGAGCAAACTCCGAAAGACTATGGCTTCCAATTATCAAGTCATAACCTGAGTTTTTGCAATTCCACCCGTCATAATCGAACGCGGACACTAATTCGTATCTAGATTCGTCCACCTTTTCTTTTGCCAAAAACCAACGCTGTAATAACCCGACGTGAGGCATATCTATGATAGACCACTTATCAAACGACTGAAAGGTGTTCAGGCGCAGCCAGTTCCCGAATCCACCGCCTATTTCTACAACCGTTCCTACCTCCTGCTTGAGCCAAGAGAACAACAATACAGACATCATTATGTGTCTGCTGTCAAGATTCGTATAGCCTGCGTGTGTTTGCGGGCTGTTTTTGTATCCTAGGATTAATTTTTTACGGTTATGCTCTTCGTATTTATTGTATAACTCTTTATTCGTGTATTCAGAAATAGCAACGGCGACACTGTCTGGAGGATAATCTCCGTTGTCGATATATCCATAGATCTCCTTTTGCGAACGGAAAGACTCGAAAATACTTTCCTTACTTTCTAAGGAGGCGTTGTATGTCGAAACGCTTTTATCAAAAACATTATTGAAATCTGTTGTATTCATAATCTATCTAAGCTCTTCTCTTAAAAGTCTCCATCTATCTGAGTCGATCTCTTTTTCTCCGCTGTTTATCTTCTTTAGTACCTCTAAAATCTCTGAAATAGAATTATAGAAATATTTATGCGGGAGCATTCCCAGAAGCCAAAGCGGAGTATTCTTCTTGCCCCCCTCAATAGAAATAAAAATAGGTTTCTTCATCCTCACGGCGGTAACTAATTCCTCCGCGCTTCCCCAACTAGCCACGCTTGGGATTATGTGGGCAAGGATAAAATCAGAACGGTCAACCAAATTCAAATCGTATATTCTTATTTCATGCATTCGATTCCCGACCTCTCCAAACGCTCCTCTAGCCATCAGTTCTTTCATGTTGCCCCGAAAATCTTCCCCCTCTCCTACGTCTTTAAGAAACGGCTTCTTGTAGGGATTGAAAGCAATGATTCCCATTTTATCCAACTCTACCTCAACGCTTCTACGCCAGTCTTCTCCATTGGCGTATTCCATGTGCCCGACTAAATAGCATCTCGTTTTTTTTAAAACTTTTTTTGTCATAATGTTTCGTTCAGTTGTTCTAGTTTTTTTCTCAGAAGCTCTCTATCTCTTCCCGCAAGCTCTTGCTCCCAAGCTATCGCATAAACCTTGTCAAAGGTCGCCCCTTTTGTAAAGTGATGATGATGAATTACCGCCCTCTCGCTTCTTGTCGCCTCGTTTAATTTCAAACACTTCGCCCAAAGTAAATTATCTACTCCAAGATGATTAAATTCTGTATCAAAAATCTCCCCACCTATTTTTGCTATAAAGTCTTTTCTAATAATAAAGTGCTCGCAGATGTTTCCTCCGTCTGGATAAACTTCCCCAGAATTAAAAGCTACAAGAGCTTTTGTTTCCCGAAGAGCTTCTAGCAAACAATTCTTTTCAAATTCCATGTCATTAGAGGCAAAAACGATAAAGCTTCCGGAGCTTTTCTCTACCCCCTCCTTAACTCTTTTCGGAACTCCTAAGCGGGGGACGTCTTCTATTACTATGATCTCTATTTTACTTTTGGGATAATTTAAGTTGACTATTGAATCAAGACACCGCTTAAGTCCTTCGGGTCTTCCCAGCGTAGGGACAATGATGGATACTTTAGGAAACATCTTTTTTCTTCTTAATTTTTTCTATTCTTTTTATTATATCCTTCAGATTAGGAAGCATCTCTCTCTTGCTTTCGGAAAGCAGCCAATCCCAAATCGCCGCCTCAAAACACTTTAGAATACTCCAGCTTGGATGTTTTTCTTTGTGTTTAAAAGCGAGCCAAACGCCCTCTAGCAAGAATTCTTTTTTTTGACACGTAGTTAGATACATATCTAATACGCGTAATTCTTGATCTAACTCGTCCATCTCAGCCAACCTTTATTTTCAGCTTATCTGGAAATCCTTGATTAACGTGCTCTTTAACGATATCCCAATCGATAAATAAACTCATTGTCCCTTCGTGGCAATGAGATGCCACCCCAGGAAGAGGACTAAAACAGAGAGCCTCTTTCCCAAAGATTTTAGAAAGTCTCCCGTCGTCCCCGCCAACGTCCCATATTGTAACGCTCTTAGTCTCAGGGTCAATAACATGTTTATGAACAGCGCAGTCCTTGAATAGCTCGCTGAACTTCTTGTACGTCTTCCCGTAGCACATGAACGTGAACGTAGTGCTAGAAACCTCTCGAAAATGCCCCATTGCGTTTGCTAAAACATAGCTTTTTTTAATTTTGTTTTGGCTGTATTGGTCTGGATAATCTGTTGGATGGAAAAAGAAATGAGATTTTCCGTTCTTCATCATCTCCATAAAGCTCATGCTTTTGGCGTAAAAAACAGGATAGAAATGAAGATAGTCATCCTCACAGAAATAAATGACATCATCATCTGAAAACCCGTCGGCTTTCTCGTAGCTCTTCAGGATGCTCTGTTGATTCCCTAGGTTTTCGTAGTTTTCGACCCGAGTCTTCGGGTCTGTATTCTTAAAAAACTCAATTAAATCATCTGACAGACTATCTCCAATAATATGTAATTCGTATTCTTTCCCCTCCAAAGCTTTAACAAGGCTCTTGAAGCATAACTCTATCGTTTCCCTCTTCGAGTATCCCCAAGCTCTAGGCAGACCATTTACGCTATTTACCTTTTCGCACGCACGATAGATTATTTTCATATATTTTTATTTAAAAAGTTTAGTATTTCGTTTTCTTCTTTAGCTATGTCTTTAAATTTAAAGATCTTCATTACTCCAGCCTCTACATAAGGATTTATAAAATTGAAATCTCTACCGTCATCCTTAAAATCTCCTAGCAGAACGGTTGTTGGAATCCTCTTTACGCTCGCCATAGTTTTAACAGAGCTGTCTATAGCGACTATCTTCTCGCAGAAAAGGACGTGAGATAAGCTGTCCCATATATTGTCATATTCAACCCAAAATATATTATCGCCCTCGATCTCTCTTTTGTACTGCTTTAGTTCTTCTGTTGTTCCAAATAGAAAGTAATAATTATCTTTATTTATTATTTTCTTTACTAGAGAAGGCGGAATGAATTTAACAGGAAGGCTAAGGCGAGAATACAATTCATTAGAAAATTTGCTCCCTACCGGATGTATTCCAATGATACGCCCTTTGCCTGTGGCGTTTCTTCTTGCCATCTCTGCGCTCTTCTCTGGAATTTTAAAATTTTGAAAAATGCTTCTTTTTACTCCTTCTGACGAATGGATAAAATAATCATCACGAGCGAAAGACGAGTCTTCAAAATAGAAAGAAGAGGAGTCTACTCCCAGGGGTTTAAAGAAGCCCTCAATATCTTTAAAATGAGAATAAACCCTTACCTTTTCTCCCGCCTTGATATCATCAATGCTTTGAAGAAAGTCTCCTATTCCTCCAAAGATGTATCTCATTTCTTTACTTTACCCTTTAAAATCCTCTTCGCATGCTTTCTAGCATAAAATAGTCTAGACATAACCGTCCCTATCGAGCTGTTAGTCTTTTTAGCTATCTCAACGTACGAAAGATCATCAAATTCAAAAAGCTCTAGGACCTCTTTATGTTTTGAAGAGAGGCGATTAAGAACATATTTAACTATACTCTTCGCTTCTTGGTCCTTCTCTGTGTTCTCTATAATTTCATAAGGATTTAAAATATTGTCCGTGTAGTCATGCGTAGATCTATTTTTCAGAAGATCAAAAAGAGTATCTACGCTCTCCTGTTTGGTTCTTTCGTTCGCCATAGACACCAACTGACTTATGTTAACTAACCGACTTCTTGAGGCTCTTCTTCGTTCGTCAACGAAAACATTATACGCTATGCGATAATACCATGTATAAAATGAGCTTTGAAACTTAAAATGTTTAAGATTTTTCCAAAGCTTGATGAAAACCCCCTGAACTATCTCCTCGCACTCTTCCTCTTTTGCTCCGAAAGAAAATATAGACTTTTTTATTTTGTCTCGATGCTTCTGAATTAAAATACTAAAAGCTTCTTCGTCTTCGCTAGAGACGACAGCTCTTATCAGAGAGAAATCTTCCTCTCTGTAGCTTTCGGCATTCTGAACTGTTTCGTTCCTCTTAGAATTGTTTTGTTCCATTAAGTTCGTAAGCGTTTTTTGTTTCCGTGTCCTGTCGGTCTTTGTTACTTCTCCCGATGTGAGATACGTAGACTCCATCCTGAAAAGCTGTTAGATAATTATTATTAGTATATCTCCCAGCGAATTCCATTTCAAAATGACTCGCCGTTTCGTTAAATGTCCCGACTTTCTTGAATATGTCAAATTTTATCAAGGACGGATTCAATGAAAAATGAGGCCAATAACAGCAGCTTTGGGCTGTGGGATTTTTTTTCCAGAATTCTCCCTCACTTTCGCTTCCCCGATTATAAAACTCATGCACGATATATCTTTTACCGCTTATCTTCGTTCTTTGTGGAAACCCCCCGACCAAATTCAAGCCTTCGTTATTTGCGTGTTCTGCGTAATTCCTGTTCATAACGACCTGGCCAAGTCTCTCGTCTTCGTTTAAAATTTCAAGACAATCGCTTAGATATGTTTTCTTTTGCAAAAATACCCAATCGTCCTCCGTTTGAAAAAAGTATTTATTTTTAATATTCTCAAGCAAGAGATTCAGGCTTCTGGCGTGCCCCTTGTTCTCTTTACTCTTGAATATGAACTCAAAAAACGGATACAAACGCTTCATTTCCTCCCTGTCTTCCTGTGAGGAATTATCATCTATGCAAATCCACTGACTTATTAAGGATGAGTCCAGACACGAATTCAAGAAAGAATTAACGCTTCTTTTGAAAAGGTCTAATCTTTTGCACGAAGTAATTGTAAAGGTAATCATTAAGCTCTAATCTCCCTAGGCTCAAACTTTAATTTCAATAGTCTAACCTCTCTGTCTGGATACTCTTCGAGTTTCCCTCCGTTTGAGGCTATGCCAAAAAGCCTATTTGCTTCAAGTCTGCCCCTTTGCTCTTCTGGAAAACTGCGAGACTCCAGCAGTTCGGAGCTTATGTCCATAGCTTCTTCTTGTCGACCTATGTAATAAGCGCAAACAGAAAGCGAATCCAACGCTCTCCATTCGTAAATGTCTGAGGAAATGAATAGGGAGTCTTCCGTCGTTCTGTTTTTGGCGGCTAACGATAAATATAAATAACCTAAAGAGAAATTATTAATGGATTTATAATGCTCTCCGATCTCAAATATAGCTTCTATTCTCTGTGGCCGGTAAGCGTAGGCGGCTAAAAAAGCCTTTTCTGCTTCCGGCCAATTCCCCATCGCTTTGATACATATTGCTTTTTGAAAAAGAGAGAAATAACATTCCTCTGGCCATCCTCCCACGGCTATCCTCTTATCGTAAGCTTCTACCGCCTTATCAAAAATTCCAGCATCTTTGTACGATTGCCCCAAATAAAAGAGATACCTTTCGTTGTTCGGCTCTTCCTTTAGCTCCTCCTCAAGCGTTCGAACATCTTTTTCGAACTTAGCTTTGAAATCTTTATTTCTGTCCCCAAGTCTTCTCGATTCTACCGAGTAGTTTCCTTCTAGGTTCTCTGGTGGCCCAGAAAAAGGAGAACTTGCATACTCGTGAAGAACCCCCCTAAATCTCCAATCTAAATTATTCTTGAAAAGAAGCGGCCTCCAATAAACGAATTCGTCTCCAAATTTGAAAAGGTAAAGGTTCTTATCCAGGGTTTTTGGGAAAGAAATCTCCCCGTGAAGTAGGTCATCAGCGTCAAAGATGAATACGTAGTCGCTCTTAAACTCCGCCAATTTAAAAGCTTCCGTCCTGTTAAATCCAAAGTTTCTCCACTCTCTTTGATGGATTTCTCCGTTTATCTTCTTGCTCTTAAAAAACTCTTTGATGAGCTCTTGCGTTCCATCTGTCGACCCCGTATCCGCAACAATCCAATAGTCAAACTCTATAAGGCTACATAAATTTTTTAGAGTCTGAAGAATGATATGAGATTCGTTCTTCACTATCATGGTCAAGCATATTGTTTTGTCGTTTATCATCTTGCTAAAAGTTTATTCCCAATGACTTCTCCGAATTCTTTTCTGTAATCTATAAAAAGCTCTTCTCCCTTTTTTATTTCTCTTAGAGAAAAGAAAGAAAGATATGAAGTTTTTGATGCGTTGTCGATGCCAGTCCTCATATTCGGAGAATCAGAATGGTTTAAATAAAAGGATAAATTTACAGAATTCATCCCGTTTGCTGGGATCGCGTAGAAGCCTTCGTCGGAAGGAGAAATTAATTTTTTAATAAAAGCTATCACCGATTCATCGAGATGAGCTGTTAGTTCTTCTTCTGTAAAAACATGAGATTTTTCGAAACTAAATAGATTACACTTTCTGAACGGGTTCGTTTTTTCCGGTATATCCTTTACGGCAAAACATCCTATTCCGTGGACTTTTGAAACCCCAAATTCGCAAAAGGTTTCTTTCTGGAGGTTATGGGTTAGCACCATTTTTTTATGATTATCCATTGTATTTTCTTGTTTATTTTTTGTATTTTTTGAGCAGCTCTTCTAGCAGTCGTTGATCTAAATCCGCTCTACGACAAAGTGTCGCCACGATAATCCTTAATTTACTCACGGAGACGCTTACTCCTTGAAAATATACCCTATCCTCTTCATCTATCTCTCCCCTGGCTATTACCTCGTTTATCGCCACGAGAGATTCTTGAATCGCCTTTTTACACCAGAGAAGAGACCTCTTGCACATTTTTATTCCTAAACGCATCTCTTTCCTTGTCCCGAAAGAGTCTTTTCGTTTTTTACTCTTCATCTTCCCGAAGAATATAACTTATTTTAATACTAAGTCAAATGAGTCTTTTATTCCTTCAACAAGAGTTCTTTTAGACTCTTTAAATAAAACGTCATCCAGCTCTCTCCCGTTAGCTCTTCTATCTTTTTGTTTTCTTTTTGTCTGTCGTCCGTTATTGATTTTTCAATCATTTGATCTATGAGGCGTATAGCTTTTTCGTTCTTCATATTTAATTAATAAAAAAATGCTTCCAATCGAAATGATTCAAGTCCTTAATTAATAACCCAGCGGGAACGGGGAGCGGCTCTTTGGGAAGTTTTTTCAGCTTAAGTCCGGCTTCTTTCGGGGTGAGTTTGCCCTTCATTCGGTTTATGTCTTTGTGGCACAATACTAGGTTCTCCCATCCTTCTCCGCCGCCGCGACACTTGGGCATTACGTGGTCAACGGAAGCGTCCTCCTTCTTGAGCGCTTTATTTGAGTACTGGCAAATACCGTTATCTCTTTTCCAAATGTTGTCTTTAGAAAGCCTCATTCTCTTGAGAGGCATAGTTGCGAAGTTCTTAGAAACTAAAACAGTTGGAACTCTAACCGTCAATTTCGTAGAAGAAATCTCGAAGTCGAATTCCCGAATCGGGAGGCTAATCCAATTCTCCCAATCCATAGGGGTAATGTTTGTTGGCTTTGAGAAGTCTCCCCCCTCGTACTGAATGTCTAGAGCGACAAAGTCTCCGCCGACCAAATCACAAATTGAATCTTTAACTGTTTTGTATCCGATGGGTTGCCATGCGGAATTCAAATTCAAACAAATCAATTTATTTTCTATACTCACTATTTCCTGACAATCTCGCACTCCATATCGGGATTGTCAACAATAGCTTCGTCCAAGAGGTACTGCATTATCTTCTTGGCTTCGAGCTCTGAAACGTCGTGGAATGGGTCGTGAATTCTAACCTTGGTGTAGGTTATCTCAATCTCCAATCCGTTTATCATTAAAAGCATACAATTAGTGTATTTATCTGTATGAACCTAATCATCAAAGCTGGTCTTTCTGAGCCGCCAACTTTGAGTTTAGCTCTAAGATTAATTACACTTTCAGCCAGGGATAGTCTGCATTTATCTGTATTATTTGAATCAAAAAAAGAAAAAAGAGACCTCTATTTCTCTCTTTTGAGGGATAAGGGTCTCATGGACTTTGTGGAAGACTTAATCTTTGAAGAAGATAGAGAAGAAGGAATAAGGATAGATACGGAATACAACTACCCGTTAACAATAAAAACAAACGAAATAAATTTTACAAACATTCCAAATATACTCGGCCAAATTAGTTTTCTGAAGAGTCTTCGTCACAAATAATGTCTACCGTGACGGTGTTGGAGGTTATAAAACCTTCTTGATGAAGATATTCTATCATTTTAATGACTTCTTCGTCTGTCTTCGTGCATTTCTTGTCGTAAAGGGTGATTTTGTTCTTCTTTATTACGACCTCGCAACCTTGATACACAATCGCCATCTTCTTCATGCATATAAATACACCTTCGGTAATCCTTTGTCGGGTTGCCGAAGAGTTATTCAACACGGCTGATGGCCCCAGTCCGTTTCCTTGAGCTCATCCTCATAACGCACCATTTGTTCCTCGGGCGTCAACGACTTGGCTGACTTTTCCTCGGGCAGTGAAGAATTTGCGGAAGCCGACGAATCTGCACTTGCGTCCGCTGCCGATGGAGCGGCGGACTTCGCCTCATTTGCTGCGGACTGTTGCGGAGCCGTCATAAACTTCCTGCTGTTGCTGACTACCGCCTGCACCACCGAGTTGGTTGGTGCCACCAGTCGCTCCACCGCGAGTGGAGATTGCAGAAGTCCGAGGATTGGAGATGCGCATTGTTTGGACGCGGAGTGATATGCGTGGCCTCGAGCTGAACTGGTTCGTTCCAGCGCTTTTATTCCCGATCGTGCTCATGATGTTGCGCGGATTGGCTCTGAGCGAGGCGAGGCCGGTCGCTCCCCAAATGCTGATGGGGCGCGTACTGCTACTAGTCAAGTTGGTGTTAGCTCCTGCTCCACCCGTTTGAGTACCCGCTTCAACCCCGGTCGGTTGCGGGGGCTGTTGCGGGGGCTGTTGCGGCTGCGGCTGTTGCGGCTGCGGCTGTTGCGGCTGCGCTGTCGTTGTGTTGTTCGGGTCGGTCGTCAACCCGTTCAGGGTGGATTGGTAATTATTGTTTGCGTTGGACACGCCGCGCGCTTGGCTTTTGATGACGCCATAGTTCATTCCGCCAACGCCTTGCAGAGAGGACCCGATAGCGCCCGCAGCCATAGTGCCAGCCAAGGTTTGGGCAGCGGCGTCTTGAGCGACGAGCGCAAGCACGAGGGCAGCTAAGAAAAGAGGAATTTTCACAGGTGGTTGATTCGAATGAGATTACTGGCCACCGACGTTGGACGGCGGCGGCGGTTGTGACTGACCGCCACCGACGGGGGCGGTGGGAGTGGTCGAGGTCACGGTCGCCGTGGGGCGACGGAGATTCACGCGGGAGACGGAGGCAGTCCGGGTGGCCGTCGGGCGCACGGTCGATGTGACTGCGGCGGTGGTGACGCTGCCGCGAGTGCTTACCTTGGTGGTGCCGACGGTCGTCTTGACCGGCACACCGAGGGGCTTGGTGGTGCTGTAGCCTTCCTTCTTTTCGCCGCCGCCAACTTGGTTGTTTTCGCCTTCGCCAGCAAAGGCGGACGTAGAGGAAGAACAAAGAATGAGTGTCAGGATTAGGTTTTTCATATATTAAATTAATTATTACCAGATTATGTAGTTTGAGTTTAGAGCGTCGAGCCAATCTATGTCTTCACTTGCTTTTGCTTTCTTTACCATCTTATGCTGACTTTTGCAAACAGCAAATCTTTGCTTTTGATTTGCAAACTCCCTGTTCATTCTCTCGTCGGACATACAATCTGAAATGAAATCTTTTTCAGGCTGCCCTTTCTCTGGAGACGGCAGAGGCATATAGAGTATATACACAGCATTTATTCTGAAGTAAAGAAGAATATCAATAGGAGGCCAAAACGACTCCATGTTCAAGGATGCTTACTTCTTCAAATCCGTAGCTCGTTTTAAAAAAATCAAAAAACCCCTGATTGCTTTCTTTATCTAAAGCGAAAGCTTTAAAAATCTCAGAGCAGTCCTTATTGAGAAGAGCTCTTTTCTGACAGCAAGCCGACGAGACAACGCTAAAACAGTTATCCACCACTTTAAACGAGTCGAAATTCTTCACTATCTCCGCATAGTTGCTTGGAGACTGTCTAATAATAGCAACAAGAGTTTCGAACTGGCCAACTTGTATGGGAAATTTTTTCATTTGGACGTTTTCACAAGAATTGAGTATAGCAATAGCGAAATATAAAAATTAACGAAAAAGAAACCGAATTGATAGACCAAAGAGCAGCAAAGGATATTTAACCAAAACCCAAAGCAAATAGGGCAACTTAACAGTTTTGTGAAAAAATTGGGATAATTAATTAATAAATAATTAGGATAACTAGAGATGATTTGTTTCTTCTCCTCTGTTGCGGCGAACGGATTATAAGTCTTAAAGACTGCTAAATACTCATATATTGCGTTTGTTTCAAACCAAACTATAAGAATGAAAACAACAACAAAAGAAGGATAAACGTCGTAAAGAGTCATAGCGTGAGACCTCAACCGTTAGTTGCGTAAACTTTTGTATATACAGCTTGAGGTCTACCGAGTTTTGTTTTAACTCGGCGAACGAGAATCAAGTCTCCGCGACTTAATGCGTCGTTAATTTTAGAATGGACAGAAACCTTTGAGATCGCGTTGTTTGAGATTTCCGCGACCTGATTGGCTGTAAACTCCCCCTCCGGCCACAGAAGGGAAAACGGTTTACGGCCGCGTTTTCCGCTTGGGGTGGTTGATGCTACTTCTTTGTTTGAGTTTTCTGGATTCATATATTTATTAAGATGACTGTCTTTTGCTCGTTTGCAAGTTTTTTTTGATTTTTTTAAAATTTAACCTGTCAAAGACGCGTGACTATCATTGAAGCCTCAATAAAATTAATTGATTGGTTCCAAAAGAATGATTTCTTTTATCTGGAAAAGAATTTCAAAGACGTCGTTTTCATCACTGAAGATAGAGAAGCAGACAAAGCGGCGCTGCTGTGCGGCCTTAGAAAGCTTGAGAAAATGAACATAGTGTCTCAGGGATGCGCCGATGGAGATGCTATTTTCGTTTTGGAGAAGCCTCTAGAGAGTATGGATCAAACTGTGACTATTTCTAGTTCAACAGCTAAAGAAGTAGCCATGATTATTAATATCGCTTGCGAAAAAGCAGATGTTCCTTCTGATTTCTGTGACTTTGCAGACCTCCGAGAAAAAGACATTAAGAATTTAATCGTTATTATTCACTCTCTCATGGAAGATAAAAAAGATTGACTTTTTGAAAAGCGGTGGCAAAAATAAGAAAGTTCTTTGAAGCGGTAACAGCTTGCCTAGCATTAGGCTAAAACACTCAAGAGACAACAGGCCCGTAAAAAGACATCAACCAAACAGACCTAAAAAGTCTGGAGCCATTTCGGGAAAAAGCGGCTTCATAGGTTGGTTCCAAAGGGATGCTAGAAACTTATACCCCCTCAAGGGAAAAGACTAGTGGTCATAAAAAACAAGTCCTACCGCAGAACAAAGAACACGGAACATAGCAATGGATAGTCGTCAGCTAGGCTAAATAAGGCCAATGCGAAGGACTGAAGCGGGTATCTATTGATTGATTAATTAACTATCCCAAGAGATAGAGTTGACTGCTATTGCTTATAGCCGCCGCTCAGGGAAAAATTTTAAAAAGACTAGTGGTCTTGCGGGGAAACTTTTATATGAAAACAAAAATCATAGGCATATCCGGTGTGGCTGGTTCCGGTAAGGACTTATTCTTTAATTCTTTATCTTCCAAGATTAACGCCAAGAGGTTCGCGTTGGCAGACGAACTCAAGAACGAGGTTCGTGTTCCGTTTTTGAATCTGTATGGTATTGATATCTTGACTTGTTCTAGAGAGGATAAGGAGACGCTTAGGCCCGCTTTGGTTTCTCACGGATTAATACGGAGAAATCAGACAAATGGAAGATATTGGGTGGATAAATTAAATGACAAAATTAAAGCCTCCGTCTTCTCTGATTTTCTTGATGGCTGCCCCCATTCTCTCCATTGTGTCACGGACATAAGATATGATTCGTTTAAAAAAGATGAAGTTCATTGGCTTAAGGAGGAGATGAATGGAGTTCTTGTTCATATTTCAAAGTTTAAAATGGTCGACGGAAAAAAGATATACACGACCGCGCCAAACACAGAAGAGGCAACCCAGAACCCCAAGCTACTCAAGAAGGCTGATTACGCGGTGGAATGGGAACACTCCAATGGAAACGAAGAAAAAGTAAACAAATTCATCTCCCCAATCATCGACGATTTCATAAAATGGATAAGCAATTAATCAACGATAGCGATAGAAACAAAAGAAATCTCTTAAAGAGGGATCTTTATTTGAATTATTTTAATTATAAGATTAAAAATAACGAAAATTTTTCTTTTACTAAATTCGGAGACGAAGAACTTGAGTGTATCTTTGGCTTTCGTGATGGCGAAGAAAACCGCGACGGACACCCGCTTTCCAAAGAACTAGGAGAATTTCTTAAGGTCGCCCTAAAAAAAATGGCAAGAAGAGCTGATGTGTTTATTGGTGATTGGCCGGGTCGGGCGGGAGATGAATTTTCTCAACTTAGAGATGATTACCTTAATTGTGAAGGCTTAATTCCTAATTATCTTTATTACGCGCTTCTATTGACTCATGATTCTCTCAATCACAACCTCAGAACCCTCTTGGAATCCATAAAAAACTCAAAAAGAAAAAAGATATTCATCGGTCCAAACAAATTAAATGGAATTAAAAACCTTTTAAATGTTGACGAAATCATTATAACTCCAGAGACTAATTCCTTTTCTAAATACAACGAAATAAAAGAAAACGCCGTAAAGAGTATTCAGAAGGACGCTATTTTTCTCTTTTCTTTTGGATTAAGCAGTAAAGTCTTAACTAGCGATCTCCTTTCTTTAAATAAAGAAATAACTATCCTTGACTTTGGCAGCGGATTTGATCCAATTTTACTAAACAAAGAAGCAAGAGTCGGACAAGTTCACAACGAAAAAGTAAAAAAATTCTTCGAAAGTCTCTTGACGTAATGATTCATGCTGGCATAGTCCACGAAGTCTATGACTACAAATAATACAAAAACACAAACGAAGCAAAACAATCAGACCGAAATTGGCGCTCTCTGGAAAAGACAGAGCCAAAAAGGTCAAAAGTATCTCGCTGGCACCATCAAGCAACAGGATGACATGGGGCAGAAGATCGAAACGAAGATCGTCATCTTCCCCATCGATAACAAATCTAATCCCAATTCTCCGGATTTCAGAATCTACCTTTCGACTCTTCCAGCTAAAGGCGCAACATCCGAAAGCGCGACCCCGACCGCAACAACCGTTAAGGTTTCCCCAAGAGGAGAACACCCTTCAATGCGTCGAGCAGAGCCAGACGCTCAAAAAACCGCAGACTCAGAAGCTTCTGAATTTCAGAGCGGGCCCGATGAAGAAATCCTTTAATGAAATACTGCCTTAACGTTCCGATAAACTCGGTTTCTTTTGGGCAGGTAGCAACAATGATACTTCGTGGCCTCTTTAACAGGGGTCACGAAGTTGTTGTTTCCCCCATTGGAAATTCTATAGATTTTTCTACTCAGAAAGACGATCAAATCTTTCAAAATTGGGTGGCTTCTGGGGCGCAGAAATTTCTAAAAGAGCATAGCAGAGAAAATCCAGCATTTAAATTGTGGCACTTAAACGGCTCCCTGGAAACGGTAAGTAAAAAAAATATTTTAATGACTTTTTACGAGTTGGATTCCCCAACCGAAGAAGAGATTAATATCGCGAAAAATTGCGATGAATTAATTTTTACAAATAAAGAAACTCAAGAGATTTTTGCCAAACACGGAGTTAGTTCGCGCGTAGTTCCTCTGGCTTTCGATGATTTTAATTTTGAAAGAAAAGATAAAAAGTATTTCGATGACGGAAGAGTAGTCTTTAACCTAACGGGAAAGTTTGAAAAGAGAAAACATCACGAGAAGATAATTAAAAGTTGGGTGAAGAAGTTTGGCAATAACAAAAAATACAGCCTACAGTGCTGTATTTACAACGGCTTCCTTTCCGAAGCTCAGAATAAAGAACTGTTCGTCAGAGCAGTAGAAGCTAAGAGATACGAAAACGTCCAATTCTTAAGCTTTCTGCAAAAGAATACGGTCTATAATGATTTTCTAAATTCTGCCAATATTATTCTAGCTATGTCTGGAGCAGAAGGCTGGGGTTTACCGGAGTTTCACTCTACAGCAATAGGAAAGCACGCGGTCGTTCTTAACGCACACGGATACAAGGAGTGGGCCAACAAGGATAACTCCATACTCGTTAATCCCAAAGGGAAGATCGACGCGTATGATGGAATATTCTTTCATCCGAACAAACCATTCAATCAAGGCCAAATTCACGACTTTGATGCGGACGAGTTCATTACTGCTTGCGAAGAAGCAGTCAAAAGAGTTGAATCTGGAAAAATAAACGAAGAGGGGCTGAAACTTCAGAAAGAATTTTCCTTAAATCGAATGACCGAGGAAGTGCTAAAGGCTTTTTGATATGCCGATCTATCTTTTTAAAAATCCTAGAACAGAAGAGATAAAGAACGTTCTACAGAAGATGAACGATGAGCATGTCTTTGTGGACAAAAATGGACTATCTTGGGAAAGAGTCTTCACGATACCAAGCGCGTCGATTGATACGGAGATAAATGCTTTTTCCGAATCAGATTTCGCAGAGAAGACGAAGAAGAAGAATTATTCGGTTGGGGATTTGTGGGATAAATCAGCAGAATTAAGTTCGAAGAGGGAAAAAATTCTAGGCTCTGATGCAGTGAAGAAAAAAAGCCAAGAAGCCCGAAAAGAAAAGACAAAGAAAAAGAATAAATGAAATTTTCCGTCTTTACTCCTTCCCATGAATTTTCCAAGTTGTCAATCCCAGCGAAAAGCTTAGAGAAACAAGTCTACAAAAATTTCGAGTGGATAATCCTTTTGAACGGAGCATCGAGGGATGCATACGACGTCTTAAAGACTAATCTTTCGGACGAACTCCTGAAAAAGACTAGGATAGTTTCTTCCGACTCCAAAAACATAAATATAGGATTTTTAAAAAAGAAGGCTTGCGAGTTCGCTTCTGGAGAAATCCTAGTCGAGCTCGATCACGACGATGAATTAGAGCCAGAATGCCTAGAAGAACTCCTTGAGGCATTCAAACAGGAGTCCACAGACTTTGTTTACTCTAGTTGTTTTCACGTCTACGATGGCCAACCGAGCAAACCCTATTCGGAGTATTTCGGCTGGAAATATTCCCTAGACGAAACGAAAAATAGATTCACAACTCACGCCTTTGAGCCCTCGGCTTTGTCATTTTCCTATATCTGGTATGCGCCCAATCACGTAAGAGCGTGGAGAAAATCATTTTACTACAAAATTGGGGGACACGACGAGTCTTTGGATGTCTGCGATGACTTCGACTTGGTATGTAGAACTTACATAGCAGGAAGTTGCGTTATGATCGATAAAGCTCTCTATACGTACCACGTAAATAAGGGTCAGAATACGTGTTACAGTAAGGAGAAAAATGAAAGAATACAGGACCTAACAAAAAATCTCCATGATAAGTACATTGAAGACATGGTGATAAAATGGTGTGACATAAATAATCTAAAGAAAGTTGATCTCTGTTCTTTTAGTCGCAAACACAAAGGCTTTATCACGGTTGATAAGTTCGCTCACAAAAACGTAGATGTAGTTTGCGATTTGGATCAAGGGTGGCCGTTTAAAGATGGAGAAGTCGGTCTTTTTAGAATGCAAGACGCTTTAGAGCATTTGAAAGATCCAATCCATACGATGAAAGAAATGCATCGCTGCTTGGCTGATTACGGATGGGGACTCATTGAGGTTCCGAGCACCGACGGAAGAGGAGCATTCCAAGACCCGACTCACGTAAGCTTCTGGAATAGTAATAGCTTTTGGTATTACACAAAGAGGGAGACGGCGGCATATATAAATACCCCTGTTAAATTTAAATTAAATAGAATTTTGGATTATTTTCCTTCCGATTATCACAAGACTCATAACATTTCTTACGTCAAGGCTCATTTAGTAAAGTTGAAAGACGGAGAAACACCTCCTGGCGGAAGAGAGATTTAAAAAACTCTTTATTTGGGTTCTGATTGCCTCCGAGTAATTAAATTTTTTTTTTCCTTTTCTTCTTCTCAAGACCGTGCTAATTTAAGTTCATGTCAATCGAAGAGCATATTTTACAAAACAATCCGAATCGTTTCGTGGTATTTCCGATTAAGCATCAGGACATCTGGGAATTTTATAAAAAAGCAGAAGCTAGTTTTTGGACTGCTGAAGAGGTGGATTTGAGCGAGGACATTTCTCATTTCAATAATCTTAACGAGGGAGAGAAGCACTTCGTTAAAAACGTTCTAGCATTTTTTGCCGCGTCAGATGGGATCGTAAATGAAAACATCGCACAGAACTTCGTAAACGAAGTGCAGTACCCAGAGGCCAAGTTCTTCTACGGGTTTCAGATAATGATGGAGAACATCCACAGCGAAACGTACTCCCTCCTGATCGATACATACGTAAAAGATTCGGAAGAACAAAATAAACTATTTAATGCTATAGAGACCGTTCCGTGCGTAAAAAAGAAAGCTGAATGGGCTTTGAAATGGATTAGCTCGCCGAGCTTCGCGGAAAGACTTATTGCTTTTGCGGCTGTTGAAGGAATTTTCTTTTCTGGAAGCTTCTGCTCTATCTTCTGGCTAAAGAAGCGGGGGCTAATGCCTGGACTTAGCTTTAGTAATGAGCTGATTTCGAGAGACGAGGGTCTTCATTGCGATTTTGCTTGTCACATCTATAATAACCACATCGAAAACAAACTACCGAAAGAAAGAATCAGAGAAATCCTTCAGTCTGCGCTGGCGATTGAAAAGGAGTTTATCACAGACTCCCTTCCTGTAGATTTGATTGGAATGAATGGTTCACTGATGAAAACTTACTTGGAATTTGTTACAGATAGGCTTCTCGTCTCTTTAAACTGCGAGAAAGTCCACAACAGCGGAAATCCGTTCGACTTCATGCAGAACATTGCCCTGCAAAACAAAACCAACTTCTTTGAAAAGAGGGTGGCAGAATACGCTAAGGCGGGAGTAGGAGAAAAAAATAACTCACTATCGTTTGATGTTAGTTTTTAATTGATAAAAATATGGAAGTAATTAAAAAAGACGGGTCTAGAGAGGTAATGAAGTTCGATAAGGTCTCTGCGAGAATAAAGAGGATGACTTACGGACTCAACTCGAGCTTCGTTGATTATTCTGAGGTAGCAATCAAAGCCATAGGCGGACTTTATAATGGCGTAACGACAAAAGAGGTAGACCGTCTCGTTTCGGAAACAGCAGCCAGCCTTACATCAATCCACCCAGACTATTCTACCCTAGCGGCAAGGATAGCGGTAAGCTCTTTGCATAAAGAAGTAGAAGATCATTTCAGCAAAGCGATGGAAAAACTCCATAAGTTTAAGGACGAGACGACTGGGGAAGATTCTGGATTCCTGAGCGAAGAAACTTGGGGAGTAATTAAGAAGCACGCAAAGAAACTGGACTCTTTGATTGTTGAAGACCGAGACTTCAATTTCGATTACTTCGGATTCAAAACTCTCGAAAGAAGTTACCTTCTTAAAACGAACAACAGGATAGCGGAGACTCCACAGTTCATGTATATGCGCGTCTCGGTTGGGATATGGGGAGACGACTTGGAGATGGTGCAAAAGACGTACGACTATCTTTCTCTTGGATATTTCACGCACGCTACCCCCACTCTTTTTAACGCAGGGACAAAACGAGCACAATTGGCTTCTTGTTTTTTACTAGGAAATAAAGGAGACTCGATCGAGGGTCTTTTCGATACGGTTAAGGACGTAGCGACCATCTCGAAGTGGGCTGGAGGAATCGGGCTTCATGTCCACGACGTTCGCGCGAAAGGAAGTTACATTAAAGGGACGGGCGGATACTCTGATGGTCTCGTTCCTATGATGAAGACTTACAACGAGGTTGCTCGCTGGATAAATCAGGGAGGAAAAAGGAAGGGGAGCTTCGCCATTTATATCGAGCCTTGGCACGCGGACATCTACGAGTTTATTGAGCTTCGCAAAAACCACGGGAAGGAAGAGATGAGAGCAAGAGATTTATTCCTAGCTCTTTGGACTCCAGACTTGTTCATGCAGAGAGTTAAGGAAGACGGAGACTGGACTCTTTTTTGCCCGAATGAGGCTCCCGGACTTGCTGACGTATACGACTCCATTGAGGAGAAGAGATTTACAGAGCTTTACACGAAATACGAAAAAGAAAACAAGGCCAAGAAGACCGTGAAGGCTAGACACCTTTGGTCAGAAATCCTAAAGGCTCAAATGGAGACAGGAACCCCGTACATTCTGTACAAGGACGCAGCAAACAACAAATCTAACCAAAAGAACCTCGGCACAATAAAATCCAGCAATCTTTGCGCCGAGATTATCGAGTACAGTAGCGGCAAAGAACAGGCCGTTTGCAACCTGGCCTCAATCGCTCTTCCCAAATACATAGAAAAGACAAAAGACAAAAAGAAGTTCTTTAATTTTGAGAAGCTTAAGGAGGTTGTCCATCAGGTAACATTAAATCTTAATAAAGTTATTGATGTAAATTTCTACCCCACAGAAGAAACAAGAGTATCCAACCTAAAGCACAGACCCATCGGTATTGGCGTTCAGGGGCTTGCTGACACATTTGCAATATTGGGATATAGCTTTGACTCGGAGGAAGCCAGAAGATTAAATAAGGACATTTTTGAGACGATGTACTACGCGTCAATGAACGCTTCAATAGAGATAGCAAAAGAAGAAGGAGCGTACGCCTCATTCAAAGGGTCTCCCCTATCAAAGGGCGCGTTTCAATTTGACCTGTGGGGAACGGCTCCGTCAAACAGATATGACTGGATCAAGCTCAGAGAGCAAGTGGTAAAGCACGGAGCGAGAAACTCCCTACTCATCGCCCCAATGCCAACAGCATCAACGGCCCAAATACTCGGGAACAACGAATGCTTCGAGCCTTTCACAAGCAACTTATACAAAAGAAATACTTTGAGCGGAGAATTCGTCATCGTTAACAAACATCTGGTGACGGACCTTATTGCTCTAAATCTGTGGAACGACCACGTTAGGCTGAGAATGTTCGAGGAGAACGGATCCATACAACATATAGTAGACATTCCGGAGAATATAAGAAACATATACAAGACCGTGTGGGAGATCCCTCAGAAAGTAATTATTGATCTAGCGGCGGAAAGAGGAGCTTTCGTGTGTCAATCTCAGTCCATGAACATCTTCATGAAGGACGTCAATATGGGGAAATTGAACTCTGCCCATTTTTACGCATGGGGCAAGGGTTTAAAGACGGGGATGTACTACCTGAGAACTCTTGGTAAATCAGAAGCGATAAAGACTCTCGGCGTAGAAAGCTCAAAGAGCAAAGAGGACGCTTCTCTGATGTCCTGCTCGGTAAGCGACCCCGAAAATTGCCAGTCTTGCAGCGGCTAATTGGTGTATAAGTAGGCATGGACCACTCGACATTAAGTTGGCAATTAGTTATCAATGCTCTTTTCGGGGTGTTGACCTTCTTCGGCGGCTGGATACTAAAGATAAACTTTGCTTTGTTAAGTAGGATGCAGGACGATTACAAGCAGCTTTATACAGAAAGCAAAGAAGACTTTAGAAAGCTTAATGAAGATCTCACGACCTTAGCTCTTTCCATTCCTGAAAAATACGTTTCCAAGGACGACTTTAATAACTTGGTTAAAGTGGTTCATCACAGATTCGACAGACTTGAGGAAAAGCTTGACGCCATGAAAAAGTAGTTTGACTTTTCTTCTTTTTGACTCCATTGTCTTATTCATGGATTACTACATCAACCACGAAGCATGGCAAGTACAAAATTACCCCCACGATCACCTCTCTTCCGACCTGACTCAAGAAATAATTAAAAAATACAGAGGGGATTGCGATACCTTTTTCGAGACAGGAACAAATGAAGGCTTGGGAGTCGCGCAGGCAATAAACGCTGGATTTGAAGACGTTCATTCCGTAGAGGTGTGTGAAAGCTTCTTCCTTACCTCTTTTGAAAGATACAAGGATTACAGAAACGTAAACATCTATCTCGGAAATGCGAATGATATATTAAGGCTGACTCTTCCGTTTCTTAAAGAAAATAAAATATTCTTCTGGCTAGATGCTTGGAATTATTATTCCATGCCTGTACTTTACGACCTAGGCGAAATAGCAAAGCATGAAAACAAAAATAATGTAATTTTGATAAATAATGTAAACAAGTTCGAAACAAAAGAGTGGAACTATCTGCCGAAGGAAGAAGCTGAATCGGAAATACTAAAGATAAATGGCTCTTATCTTATAGAAGAACACGGAAATATCATGGTCGCTCGTATCCCCCCAGTATGAAAGTTCTTTTACACCTATGTCTTGCTGCGGGCGATTTGATCCTTTATACGGGAGTTCTCCGTCATTTAAAGGTGGAATATCCCGACGTGGAGTTCGATTTTTTATGCAGAAGAATTCACGCGTCCATTCTTGAGAACAATCCTAATTTAAAAAATTTATTAATTTTAGAAGACTACGACAGCCCTTGGAACGGCACAGAAAGTATCCCAAGTCAAGATGCTTATTACAACGAGTGGATAGAAAAAACTTTCAAAGGAAAATACGACAAGCTTATACACTGCCTGTTTAGCTTCCCTTTAATATCGATACCCGATCTTTCACCGAGCAAAAACATTATTCGACTAGTGGGTAATCACGGCTTCCCGATTAAAGCGTCTGAGGAGGAAATGAATCCAATTTTTTACTACGATCGAGAAGACTATGTAAAGGCCGACGAATTATACAAAAAAATAAAGAATTCTGTTGCTGGGGATTTTTCGATATGTCTTTTCGAAGATAGAGCCCACACGCTCTTTAATCCTTATCAGGAGGCCACGAACGGAATCCTTAAAACGTGGATGAGAAAGGGTCGCGTAAATAAAGAGCTAAAGAACAAAAGAAAGTATGTCAGCGTAGGGAATAACCTAAACAATGATTTTCTGTTAAAAGATTTAGAAATAAAACAGATAAAGCTTTTCTTCGAAAAATATTGTGATTATTTTTTTGGAATGACTTCTGGAATTTCTTGCGCTTTGACAGCCTTCCCGTCTGAATTAATAAACAAAAAAGCTATAGTTTGCTTTCCAAAAATAAGCTGGATCACCTCATCCCGGATGTCCATAGATCTTTCCGGGTACTATCCATATCAATCGTCTAGTTTTACGACAAAGTGGGATCATTACTCCTTAAAAGATTGCTTTGAACTTTTATGCGATCCTTAATGATTAGAGAAATAAACGATAAAGACGAAATAGAAAAGTTTATAGAGAAAACGGGGGAAACCCTTCGAAACCTTACCTCTTTTGAAACGATAAAAACAGACTCAATCGAAGACTATTTACTTACATCCATACTTTACGAAAGCAATCAAGCCGTCGCCTATGGGCACCTAAGAAAAGATGGAGTCAATGCCGGGTTAGACGTCTGCGTGGTCGGCTCATCCACGAGAAAAAATTTTGGAGAGGAAATGATTGTATATCTTCTCGAAGAGGCAGCAAAAATGAAGATAGGGGAGGTGAGTCTGTCTACTCATAGAGCCAACAAGGAAGCAATAAGCCTGTACGAAAAACTCATTTTCATTAAACACGCAGAAAACGAAAATTTTTTATTCTTTAAAAAGAAAACCTCGCAAATAAACATACGACAGAGAAAGGAAGGAGAGGGAGACGTCATCGTTTTTGAAATATGAAAAAAATAATCATTACTGGTGTTTCCGGACAGGACGGATCATACATGTCGGATTTTTTATTAAAAGAAACGCCCTATGAGATTTACGGAATGGTTCGTCGGTCTTCAAGTCCGAATTACTCCAATTTGGACGAAGCGATAAATAACGAAAGATTTAAACTAATCACCGCCGATCTTTCAGACTCTCAGTCGTTAGAGAACATAATAAGAGAAATAAACCCTGACTACTTTATAAACTTTGCGGCACAATCTTTTGTTGGCTCCAGTTGGCAACTTCCAGAGCAGACTTTTGACGTAACTGCCTTGGGAGTTTTAAGGTGTCTAGAGGCGATAAGGAAATTCTCACCAAGTTGTAGATTCTATTCTGCGGGTTCAAGTGAAGAAATGGGTGACGTAATGTACTCTCCGCAAGACCTCAAACATCCTATTCGCCCTCGCTCTCCGTACGGAGCCGCGAAAGCTGCGGCTAGACATTTAACAAAAGTTTATAGAGATTCTTATAATCTATATGCGATACACTCGATATTGTACAATCATGAGTCAGAGAGGCGAGGAGAAGAGTTCGTTACGAGAAAGGTCTCAAAAGGAGTAGCAAGAATAAACAAAGCGATAGGAAAGGGAGAAAACTTTCTTCCCATTGAGCTCGGAAATTTAGACACGAAAAGAGATTGGTCTCACTCGAAAGACTTCGTGAGGGGCATCTGGCTAATGCTTAATCAGAAATATCCAAAGGAATACATTCTTTCTAGTGGAGAGACTCATTCTGTAAGAGAGTTCGTTGAAAAAGCCTTTTTATCGATTGGCATAGAGGGGTTCTGGCAAGGTAAAGGGGCGGAAGAGGAATATCATCTGGCTAACGCAATCCACGAAGAGCTTCCGAACATAAAAAGTTGCCTTATTAAAGTTAATCCCAAATTCTACAGACCAGCAGAGGTGGACCTGCTGCTTGGAGACTCCTCCGAGATCAGAGCGGAGCTTGGCTGGGCTCCAGAAATATCTTTTGACCAACTAGTTAATCTTATGGTAAAGAACGATATCAATAAATAATTTTTCAAACAATGAATCTTAAACATAGACAGACCTGCCGTATTTGTGGCAATCCGAATCTGACAGATGTAATCGATTTAGGATTAATCCACTCCCAAGGGGCGTTTCTCAAAAATAGACAAGAGAACTTGTTTAAGAGAAAAATCCCCAACGTAATTACTCGCTGCGATACAACGAAAAACGAGAACTCGTGCGGTTTGGTACAAACAAGACACAGCGTTCCAACATATATTCTTTACAGCAACTACTGGTATCAATCAGGAATAAGCCACACGATGAGGCTCCACCTTTCGGAAATCGTTTCCAAAGCGTTGGAGATAACAAAAAAAAAGAAGGGGCTTGTCGTTGATATCGCTTCTAACGATAATACGCTACTCAGAAATTATCCCAACAAATTTAAAAAAATAGGAGTAGATCCTTCAGACATCGCCCTTCAACAAACAGACAAAGACATAACGGTGATAAACGAAGTCTTTCCAACAAAGACGCTAAGATCTGCTCTGGGAGGAAAGAAGGCGGACATCGTTACCTCTATAGCCTGTTATTACGATGTAGAGGATCCGGTTTCATTTGCTGAAGAGGTTAAGGCGATAATGAAGGAGGATGGCGTTTGGATTTTCGAAGTAGCGTATCTTCCATTGATGATTAAAAACTTAGCTTACGACAGCTTTGTGTGCGAGCATATTGTTCATTACCACTTAGCTCCGTTAGAAATGATGTTCAAACAGTTGGGTCTTCGCGTGTTTAGAGCTACCGAGACGAAGACTAACGGCGGAAGTATTATGTGTTTCGTAACTCACGAAAACAACACAGCTTATGATAATGAGGAATCCAAAGCGCAGATATTCGCGTTAAGACTCAAAGAGTTTGACATGTCTTTGGACGAAAATGAGACATACAAAAATTTTGGCAAAAAAATAAAAGAACACAAGAGCGAACTAGTTTCTCTTTTGTCTCGACTGAAGAGGGAAAAAAAGACCGTACATGTTTACGGAGCATCCACAAAACTCAACACCATATTAGGCTATTGCAGTATTGGACCAGAGTTAATAGAGTACGCGGCAGAAAGAAGTGTCGAAAAAGAAGGATGCTCCACTCTCGACGGAATAAAAATTATATCCGAAAAAGAAAGCAGACACATGAAGCCGGATTATTACTTGGTCGGGCCATATCATTTTAAGGATGAAATCCTTGAAAGGGAAAAAGATATGATTAAAAATGGAACTAAATTCATCTTCCCATTGCCTGAACTTAAAATCTATTGACAGCATAGCAATGAAGATATACGATTGGTTTAAATGGACAAGAAACTAGAACACTCAAGATGCAAGCTCCTTGTCTCAAAATTCGTACTTAAAGACCAATTAAATTGGCCCAGAGAGATTAAGATCGCCAAGAAACTCCTGAAAGAATATCCGGACTTCAACACTTGGACGCAATTAAAATTAGATTTTAAACTGAACTCTTTGGCCTTTTTCTTTACGGACGAAGGGAAAGTCCATCTTACGATTTTGAAGTTTAACAAATCGAAAGAAAACGTCCTTGACCTTTTCTCGAAACAAAGCGAAAGTATAGGGGAAGAAAAGATTGGGCAGGATGTCAAAACAGACAGTAAACCCTTGTCTCTTAAAGACTTCCTTAAAAAGAAATTTTAAATATGGCAAAGAAAAAAGACGAAATAGTGGAGTTCTCTGGGAATTCTCCTGCGGAGCAGATTAAGGCTTACCTCAAGAACAACAAGGAAGACCATTACGCGTTCGATCAGGCGGAGACATACAGAGTGTCAAGCGGAAGTCTTCTTCTTGACATTGAAATGGGCGGAGGAATTAGGCCCGGGATAATGCGTTTTTGCGGACTAGCGGAGGGCGGCAAGACAAGTTGCGCATTAGCCTTCGCGAAGAACTTCCAAGAAACAGTAAAGAATTCTTTCGTAGTTTATATCAAGTCGGAGGGAAGACTGTCGAAAGAGATACTGGAGCGTTCCGGACTTAATGTCTCCGAAGACAGAATGACAATCTATCCGTCAAACGTGTATGAGTCTGTCATCTCCCTGATAAGAGATTTAGTAAAAAATAACCCAAACGATGTGCGGTACTTGTTCATCATTGACAGCATGGACGCACTAGTTCCAAGAAACGACATAGAAAAGCCGTTTGAAGAGGCTAATAAAGTTGCGGGCGGTTCTTTGCTTTCCTCTGACTTCTTACGGAAGATGGCCCTCGGTCTTTCCAGTAAAGGGCATATTTGTATTATGATTAGTCAGGTGAGAAGCACCGTTACGATTAATCCGTATGCAAAGACCGACCCAAAACTCACAAACGCCTCTGGAGGAAACGCCCTGCTGCATTATAGCGATTGGATTCTTGAATTTCAGCAAAGATTTAAGGGCGACTTGATTCTTAATAAGGTTAACGGTAAAGATGAAATTATCGGACATTTTTGCAAAATCGTTTTCAAGAAGTCCCCCAACGAGAAGACAAACAAAGAGGTTCGTTATCCCATACGCTACGGGAGAACAAACAGTCAAAGCGTTTGGGTAGAACAAGAAGTAACAGATACGCTTTTGATGTTCGAGATGATTTCTCAAAAAGGAGCTTGGGTCACTGTCTCCGATGAGTTAATCGAAGAATTAAATAAAAAAGACTTAAAAATAGAGAAGCAGCATCAGGGTTTGGACAACTTCAGAAAATACCTAGAAGACAATAAAGACGCCTGCTCTTACCTATTTAAGAAGTTCAAAGACGTTCTATCGAAAAAGTAATGAAAATCCTCGTTACTGGCGGCGAGGGTTTTATCAGAAGAGATGAGGTTATTTAACATAAACGGAAAGCTTGTAAAGAAAAACGTTTCAAAGTATTTGATTGACTGGAATAAGAAGTCTCGGTCAAATATCCAATTCGCAACCAAGCAGTTCCTCAAGCCTTACTGGTCGTCTCAGATCATCTACGAAGAGTTCCCCGTTTATGGCTCTTTGATGAAGGTTGATTTTCTGAATGCCACAAGAAAGATAGCCATAGAAGTTAATGGCAATCAGCACTCAGAGTTTAATAAGTTCTTCCATGATAACTCAAGAGCGAATTATTTAAAATCAATAAAAAGAGACTACGCCAAATCAGAATGGTTAATTAAAAATGGATTTAGACTAATAGTAATAGAACAGAATGAAGTTAAATTATTAACTAAAGAATTTATTCTTTCTATGTTCGGTATTTCAATTTAGTGTATTATATAGTATGGCTAGAAAAAAGAAATATCAATTTCCGAAAGCCCTACTCCAACAAATCAACGAATGTTCTTCTGGTGGGTTTATTTTATTTAACTTGGGAGACAAGGGGAGTCTTGAAGTCCATTCTTCTTCGGACGGTGGGGTTGAAGCCGCAGCCCTTCAGCATTATGTCGAGGTTTGGGCGAAATCTATGGAAGCTCTCGGAATAGAAAGAGCAGTTCAGTCCATGACGGGCGAATACCCAGAAGAGCCCGAAGACGGAGAAGAAAAGGGTTGACATAAAGCGAAGTTCCCCTTAGAGTTAGGGGATATGAATTTGAAGTCTCTCGAAGTAGAGAAACATCTCCTGTCTGGTCTTCTCAAGTTTAAAGCGGAACTTTTCTACGAAATCCAACCCTTTATCAAGGACGAGGACTTTTCTTCCACGATTCATCGCGCAATTTTCTCCAAAATAAAAGAAGCAATAGATAAAAAAGAGGAGATTGCTCCAGTTTTTATTGCTAAAAAGATTGAAGACCTGGGAATTTCTTTCCACGGAGACCTTTCTATTTTTGAGTATCTCGACGCTTTAAATCACCTAACTACCGTAAATCTATCGGGAGCGAAACAAGCCTCTCAACTGCTTCTTAAATACAAGATTTGTCGTTTCTATCACGATTTGGGGGGTGAAATCTCCAGCTTTGCAGAGGGTGGAGTTAATAAAGATATAAATGAAATCATTGCGAATGTAGACGCGATATATTCCAAGAAGTACCCCTTAGACGTCCTTCAAGATAACAAGCCGAAGCAGCTTTTCGCAGAAATCGAGACGCTCGTAGAAGAGCGCGGGAATAATCCGATTGAATCCAGCGGTCTTCTGACACCATATCCTTTATTTAACAAGCTCTACGGGGGTCTGAGAGCGGGGAATGTGTACTGTGTTTCCGCTCGCGGCGGCATTGGCAAGACTACCTTTATTAATGATATCTGCTTCAAGACAGCCAAAAAGTACAAACTTAAGGTCTTAGTTCTCGATACTGAGATGAATTCTCAAGACGTGATGTATCGTATGCTTTCTGGAATCACAGGCATCAATCTAAATTATTTAGACACGGGGCGATGGCGCAAGAATGAGAAGATGATTCCTATTGTTAGGGACGCGATCAAGGAACTTAAGAAGAACGAATTCTATTTTCACAAAGATGTTGGCAACGCCTCAGTTGAAGAGGTGTGCGCGATAATGAGAAATTGGTACTACTCAGAAGTAGGCAGGGGCAATCAGTGCATTATTGCTTACGACTACCTCAAAAGAACCCAAGAGAAGGTCGGCAGCAACAATCCAGAGTATCAAATTATGGGTGAGAAGATTGACCTTCTTCATAAGGCGGTTAAAGACTTAAATGCTCCGCTGATTACTGCTGTACAGGCGAACAGAGAGGGAGAAACTATGAACCGGAAGTCCAACTCGTTTACCGATAACAGTTCTACGGTTGGTATGTCAGACCGGATTCAGTGGATTGCTTCGTTCCTCGGCGGCTGGAGAAGGAAGACTATCGACGAAATTGCCCTCGATGAGGGGCTTGACGCTGACGAAGCGGATAGAATCGTCACCAGCGGTCAAGGAGGTTCTGGACTTAGATTCGGGACGCACAAACTTATCTGCTACAAGTCTCGTTTTCAAGGTGATGGTGCGCCAGGACACCACGACATAGTTAGAAGAAAATTACCAGATGGAAGTTTTTCCTTTGAAAATAATTATTTAAATTTCAATGTTTCTAACTTCGCCGTAGAAGAGCGTGGAAGCTTGCAGGATATTGTCGAAGCTCAAAAGGAGAGATACACCCTCAACGACCAAAAAGTAGGGGATGGAGATCTTTTATAATGATAGATTTTAAAGAAGTGCTTCTCGACCTTGGATACAGTAACATAGTTGAAAACGGCAAAGAGCTTAGGACAAGACCGATCTATAGAGATTCAGATAATGGCTCAGTCTTAAAAATAAAAAAAGACAGCGGCTACTTTACCGACTTCGCCAGAAACATCAGCGGCTCATTTGAAGAGCTAGTAAAACTTTCTTTAAATTTAACAACATTGGAAGAAGCTCAGAAATGGCTTTGCGGCAAATACTCTTACGACAGAAGAAAACTTAAGAGTCAAGAGCCGGAGATCATTCAACAAAAGATCTTTGATGCGGACATTTTAAATCGCTTAGAAAAGAATCACCAGTATTGGTTGAACAGGGGAGTATCGAAGGAGACGATAGAGAAGTTCGGGGGAGGCGTAGCTAAAAACGGAAAGATGACAGAGCGGTATGTCTTTCCTATTTTTAATTCGAAAAGTCAAATCATCGGATTTTCAGGAAGAGATTTAATCAATAAAGGAGATATGCGGCCCAAGTGGAAGCATATAGGTCAAAAATATTCTTGGGTTTATCCCGCCTTCTTAAATGCAGAAGAGATTACTGAATCAAAAAAAGTGATTCTCGTAGAAAGTATGGGAGACATGCTTTCTCTACACGATAAAGGGATAACGAATACTTTAGTCACTTTCGGTCTTGACGTGGGCTCTGGTATCGTAAACTTCCTATTAAAGATAGATTGTAAAGAAATATTTATTAGCCTCAATAACGACGAGGAAGGTAACTCTGCGGGGAACAAAGCGGCGGTCAAGATGTTTGACAAATTAAGCATCTACTTCGATAGCAGTCAAGTAAAAATCCGTCTTCCTAAGAAAAAAGACTTCGGAGAAATGACCAACGAAGAAGTTGCGGTCTGGAAAAATAATTTAAAATGAAAGAAAGAATCCTATCCGCTTCAAGAATTAAAACTCTTGAGACTTGCTCTTGGAGTTATTGGTGTTCTTACCATTTAAAAATCCCCCAAAGAGGAAACGACGGAAGCAAGCGAGGGACGCTTTGCCATCTTATTTTTGAGCTCCTCATGAAGAAGCGTCATAAAAAACACTTCACGCAAATGATGAAGCGCGGTGGAGTAGAGGCCAACGAAGCAGTCAAAAGACTCGTAAAAAAGCATCTCGATAGGGAGAAGATTCATACCGAGGAAAATTACACGATGGTCTGCAACATGATTTGGGTTGGGATAAATAACGATTTCTTTTGCGAAGGAGCCAAGCTTGGAGAGCCTGAGAAAGAGTTCCTCTTGGAAAGCGAGAATCCCAAATATAAGATCAGAGGATTCATGGACAAGATTGCGCTTTATAAGAAGAGCGGCTTTCTGAAAATCGTCGATTACAAATCTAGTAAAGGCAAATTTAAAGGGGACGAACTCGTCTCCAACATCCAAGCTCTTACGTATACTTTGGCTGCGAAAAAGGAATGGCCCAACCTAAAAAAGATTATCGTGGATTTCGTTTTCTTAAGATTTCCAAAAGAGCCAGTCCAGTCTGTTCCAGAAAATACAGAAGAGCAGCTCAAAGGCTTTGAAACGTATTTAGCCTACATCTATAAAATCATTAACAACTTCACGGAGAAGCTCGCCAAATCAAATTTCGCGGCAGACGAACAGAAGAATAAATGGCTTTGTAAAGCTGGCAAAACGTGGGAATGCCCCTATTACAGAGCGATAGACTTCTTTGCCCTTGTGGACGAGAATAATGAAATTCTGGAGTCTTCTTTAGAGAATAAGTTCAAACCGACAGAGAAGCAGAGAGTAGAAAAGAAACGCTATGACGGTTGCCCAGCCCACAACAATCTCACAAAAGATTTCTTTTTGGATTGACCAAACAAGAAATAAACGATAGGATTAATTAAGATGTATAAGGTTTTACCACTATTTAAGAGTCATTATAGCATCGGTCGGTCTATTCTGACTCTTGACAAAGCTAGCGATAGCGAAGAAAGCGGCCCAGACTCAATCATTAAGATGTGCAAAGAGGCGGACCTCAAGACTTTCTACCTAGTCGAAGATACAATGAGCGGCTTTCTTCAGGCTCATTTGAATGCGAAGGCTAGCGGCTTGAATTTGATTTATGGAATTCGTCTCACGGTCTGCGGGAATATTAAGGAAAAGAACGAAGAGTCCCTAAAATCAAATAATAAAATAGTCATCTTCTGCAAGAATGAAGAAGGGTATCGTCGATTAATTAAAATTTACACTATGGCCGCTCGTGTTGGGTTCTATTATGAGCCAAGAATTGATTACGTGAATCTAAAAAAGCTCTGGTCGGATGAAGACTTAAAGCTCTGTATTCCATTCTACGATTCTTACATTTTTAATAATGTGCTTTTGGCATACAAGTGCATTACGGATTTCAATTTCACAGTTCCAGAGTACTTCGTTGAAGATAACGACCTACCCTTCGATGATTTAATTAAAGCTAAATTAGAGAAAATCCTAGATGGATGCTGTCCTGTTCATAAGGTTAAGAGTATATTCTACAAGAAGAGAAATGATTTTATTAATTATTTGACTTTTAAATGTATTAATAATCGCTCCACGCTAGATAAACCACAGCAAGAACACATGTGTAGCAACGAGTTCAGTTTTGAAAGCTGGGTGGAAGCGGAGGCCGGAGCTTAATTATGGACGAGCATCTTCTGAGATTTGACAAGACAAAGACGTACACGTTCATTGACTTTGAAACGTTTAACCTTTGCCTTAACTTCTGCCACAATCTCCCGTGGCAGGTTGGTATGCTAAAGGTCTGCGGAGAAAGAATCACAGCGACGAAAGACTTCCACATTAAATGGGAGACCAACTTAAAGATTAGCGACGACGCAGCGAGAATAACCAGATACGACCCGCTGAAGATGAAGAGAATAGGTGTTGCCGAAGAAGACGTTTTTCCGACAATCAGAGATTGGTTAGAGAATTGCGACTTCATAGTTGGACATAACATCTTGGGCTTTGATATATTCTTCATTAGGGAGCTTTACAAAAAACACAAACTGAGCTATAGGCATTTAGTAAATAAGATTATTGATACGAACTGCCTTGCAAAAGGATTGAAGCTCTCGATGCCATACAAGCAGAAGGATAATCTTTTGGAATACCAGTACAAGACACTCCATACAATCAAAAAGGGAGTAAAGACTCGCTTGGAGGTGTTGGGTAAGGAATACGGAATAGAACATAATTACGAAAATTTGCACGATGCAGTCACGGACTTAGAATTAAACCTCAAAATCTGGAATAAGCTTAAATGGTCTGTAGAAATTTAACAATATGAGTTTTGATTCTGATTTTAAACCCCTAGATTTGAAGCTTCATGGAGTTCGGCTCCCAACGTTTACCGTTGCAAATAAGTACAAAAGAGCCCTAGGACTTAGTGAGGACGCTAGCAATGAAGAGTTTCTTAAAGCTCTATGCCAAAAAGGGCTCAAAGACTTGAATCTTCTTGACGAGAAATACGAAGAGCGATTTGATCACGAATTCTCAACCATAAAAGACTTAGGCTTTATTGACTATATTTTGTTGGTTTGGGACGTTATCAACTTCTGCAAAGAGAATAAGATTCCAACGGGTGTTGGCCGTGGGAGCGCAGCGGGAAGCCTCATTCTGTATTCTGTTGGCGTTACGAGGGTAGACCCCATCAAATATGGCCTTTACTTCGAGCGATTCATTTCAAAGATTCGGTCAAAGAAGAATGTTGTTGATGGCATCACTTACCTTGATGGCTCTTTGATGGCGGACGTAGACCTTGACATCTGCTATTATAATCGGCATAAAGTTCTTGAGTATTTAGAAGAAAAGTTTGACGGTAAAACTTCCAAAATTCTAACGCTCAACACTCTAAGTTCGAAGCTTCTAATCAAGGAGTGCGGTAAGATTGTCGCCGGAAAAGCGGAAACAGAGATGAACGAGATTTCTTCTTTGATTCCCAAGCATCACGGCCAAGTTAAGGACTTAACAGAAGCGTATTCAGAAGTCGAAGCCTTCAGAACTTGGTGCGACAAAAACGATAGAGTCTATCACACTGCACTCAAGCTTCGGGGACTTATTAAAAATAAGGGCGTTCATCCGTCTGCGGTTTCCGTTTCTTATTACCCGATTCAAGATTCATGCCCAACCGAGCTAACCTCAGATAAAGAAGGCTCTGTTTCTTCCTACGATATGAACTGGGTTTCGATTTTCAACGTTAAGCTAGACATTCTAGGGCTGAGAGCGGTTTCTGTCATTGACGACGTCTGCAAGAGTCTGGACATGACCATAACAGACAAAGAGCTAAACGACCCATTTATTTATCAGCAACTTCAAGAGCTTAAGGCTCCGCACGGACTATTCCAAATTGAAGCGGATACCAACTTCAGAGTTTGTAACAAGGTTAAACCGAAGAATCTAGACGAACTAAGCGCAGTTCTCGCGCTCGCGCGCCCAGGGGCTTTGGATTACGTCCCTCAGTACGCTCTGTTCTCAAACACGGGGACAGTCAACTCTATCCACCCGTTCTTTGACGATATTCTCGGCAAGTCCGGAGGAGTATGCCTTTACCAAGAGCAGATGATGCAAATGGCGCATAAAATCGGACTCACTCTAGACGAGGCCGAAATTCTGCGCCGCATTGTCGGCAAAAAGAAAGTAGAAGAAGTAAAAGCGTGGAAAGAAAAAATCTCCGATAAGATTAAAGAGAATAAGCTCAGTACGGAAATCGGCGACGTTCTCTGGAAGGTTCTTGAGGATTCAGCGAACTATTCTTTCAATAAGTCTCACTCCGTCTGTTACGCTTCCTTGGCGGCTACGACGATTTATCTAAAGTTTAAATATCCAAAGCAGTTCTATTTGTCTCTATTGAAGATGACGAAGCACGAACCAGACTCTATCTCTGAAATTTCAAAAATTAATAAAGAGATGAGCCTTTTCAATATCAAACTCCTTCCTCCTCATTTGATGAAGTCAAACATGGATTTTTCCATCGAGGGAGACGATATTCGTTTCGGTCTTCTTTCTATTAAGGGTATTTCTGATAAATCCATAGAGAAGCTGAACAATTTCAAGAACGAATACTCCACCAAATTTGAGATATTTGAAGCGGCTAGTTCGTCCGGCCTTGGGGTAGGTATTCTTTGTGCGCTCATTCAGGCGGGAGCGTTCGAAGGGTTTAAACAGTCCAGAAGCAAGGTTGTCTATGAAGCGCAGTTGTGGAACCTTTTAACCGACAAAGAGAAGACTCACTGCATGGCATTAGGAACGAAATACGAGCACGATCTCGTTGATACGTTGAGGGCTTTGGTCGCAATGAAAGACGAGAAGGGGAAACCGTCCGTTAAACCTACAAGATTGGTTACCCTCAAAAAGAAGAGCGAGCCGTACAAGCAAATCTTCGAGCAGAATAAGAAGTCAGAAAGTTTTGCTAATTGGTACTATGAGAAAAGCTTGCTTGGCTACACATACAACAAAACGCTTAAGGATATTTTTTCCACAAAGAGAGGTGATCTTGTTAACGTCAGAGAAATAGACAACCTTCCGCTAAAAAGCGAAATGATTTTCGTTGGCGTGGTTGACGAGTCTTTCTCCGGAACATCAAAAGAGAAGAAGACTAAATACCTAAAATGTATGATCTCCGATGAGACAGGAACAACGAAAGTAATGATTTTCTCCAAGAAGTTGGAGGAATGCGAGTCGTTAAATAACGGCTTGCCAAAAGAGAAAAACATAGTCATTGTTAAAGGTCGCAAATTTGAAGACGTCGTCTTTGCAGATCTGATAAGCGTCCAAGACCACAAAGTATACACGAAGTTATCAGAGATTAAGAAAACTTCATAAAGCAAATAGAATTTATTATGGCGACTTACTCTCAAATCTCGCAAGACGTCTTCGTTCTTAATTTCTTTAAGAAGAGTCCCGGCTTTTTCTTGGATCTTGGTTGCGGAAATGGATGGAATAAGCCGTGTGGAAATAATTCTCTTCTGCTGGAGAAGAACGGATGGGACGGCCTTTCTGTTGATTTTAATCCGGACCACATAAAAGAGTTTCAGGCCAATAGGAAAACCAAAGCTGTGTGCGCCGATTTGATGAAGACGGATTTAAAGAGCTTAATGGTGGAGAATGGCTGCCCTCAAGTTATAGACTATTTATCTTTTGATATTGATGACGCCACGGAGTTTGTTTTTAAAAATTTTCCATTGAATGATTTTAAATTTAAATTTATTACTTTTGAACATAATCTTTATATGGGTGGGAAAAGGGACGTAGATTTAAAGGCGGAGGCGATTGAAAAGTTTTCGGCGCATGGATATACTCTGATGGTTGAAAACGTTACGCTGGAGGATCATGGAGTCGTTGAGGATTGGTTTATTAATTCTAATTTAGTCAGAGAAAATAAAAAAATCTTCTTAAAAGACATGAACCATAGAGAGATTCTTAAGACTTACGACTATGATCAACCTTAATGTCGATGAGGCTTATGCTTTTGATTATTTGAGTATCCTTTATATTAAAGGGCTTATTTCGGAAGACTCAATGAGGGCGTGGGAAAAATGTCATGAGTTCCTAGGCGTCCAGATGAATAATCAATTATGGAATTCGATAGTTGAATCAGAAGAATATGAAAATCTTAAAAAAGCTAATCAAGCGGTATTCAACGCTGTCGAAAAAGCTAGATATGGCAATATTAGCGCGAAAGAGGTTGACGAATCCAACATGGAGAGGCATAGATCTAAGGTAAAGTTGCAGGAAAAGTTCTTCCCGAAGAACAAGATATCAGAAACAAAAACATAAATATGATTCAATTCTACAAGCCAAACCCCAAAGTAACCGGAACAGCCTGCTCTTTCTGGTTGAGTAAGGACGGCTCGATAATGGCTTCCATGATTAAACAGGACTCTTGGAACGAAGCCAAAAAGAAGGGGACGTTCTCGAAGAATAAAGATAACCCGCAGAAGAGAGTCATCGTTAAACTTAGTCGTATTGAGGTCGCGGGGATTATCGACGCGATGGAAAGAAACGTCGAGTTCAGCCAGTATCATTCAAGTCAAAATCAAGTTTTGCAGATAAAATTCTGCGTTTACATGGATAAACAAACTCAAAAGCAAAAAGGGTATTCGCTCTCAGTCAACAAGCAGGAGAAAGATGACTCGACAAAGAAGACTGGATTCGTTATTGGCTTCTTATTTTCAGAAGCCCGCTTATTAAAGCACGATCTGTTGGGCATCCTTACTGATTCTGGATTCGCTCAAGCGGACGCTCAAACGAATAGCCGAGAAACAGAAGACAGTCTGCCCTCTTCGCAGCTTGGCGGTTCGCCCAATAAATCCGCTCGAAAAGAGGAGCAAGCAAATATAGAAGAAGAGGAATCTGAAGGCTGGTGAAAAAAATACTTTTTCAAAGCGATTTTTCTTTAATAAAGAGTGGTTTTGGCAAGAACGCTAGAACCATTCTTTCTTATTTGTATAAAACAGGTAAATATGAAATAGTTCATTACGCCGTAGGGGTAGAAGAGAACTGTCAAGAATTAGCGAAAACTCCTTGGAAATCTTTGGGATGCGTTCCTAGCTCCAAAGAAAAGCAGACACAAGTAAATCAAGATCCAAGAATAAAAAACCTTGTATCTTATGGCTCTTATTATATCGATGACATCATAAAAAAAGAGAAACCAGACGTTTATTTAGCTGTTCAAGATATTTGGGGTGTTGATTTCTCGATAGGGAAGCCTTGGTTTGATAAAATCAATTCGGTCGTGTGGACGACGTTAGACTCTTTGCCCATCCTTCCTATGGCCGTCAACGCCGCGAAAAAATCCAAGAATTATTGGGTTTGGAGCGATTTCGCCACAAAAGCTCTCCATAAGCTCGGGCAGAATCACGTAAAGACAATGCATGGAGCATTGGATGACAAGTTCTTTTTTAAGATTAAAGACGAAGATAGACAAAAGCTTAGAGATGCAAACGGAATTTCTAAGAATTGCTTTATCATTGGTTTCGTGTTTAGAAATCAGCCCAGAAAAAGCGTTCCGAATTTACTCAATGGATTCAAAAAGTTCAAAGAGGCAAATCCAGACTTAGATACCAAGCTCCTACTTCACACGAGTTTTAACGAGGGTTGGAATATCTATCAATTTTGCGAAGAAGTTGGGCTAAACAAAACCGACATACTAACAACACACGTATGTTCTGCTTGTGCAAATTACGAAGTTAAAACTTATATCGGGCCAAATAAAGAGTGTAAGTTTTGCGGAAGCAAGGAATCCCTGAACACGACGGGAGTAGGGTTCGGCGTAGATGAGCCTTCTCTGAATGAGGTCTATAATCTTATGGATGTTTATTGTCATCCATTTACGTCGGGTGGACAAGAAATTCCAATCCAAGAAGCCAAGTTAACGGAGCTTGTCACTCTTGTCACGAATTATAGCTGTGGCGAAGAGATGTGTTATCCAGAAGCTCATTCTCTGCCTTTAGAATGGTCAGAGTATAGAGAACTCGGCAGTCAATTCATAAAAGCTTCGACATACCCCGAATCAATATACAAGCAGATTGATAAAGTGTTTAAGATGTCTGCGGAAGAAAGATCAGATATTGGCAAAAAAGCTAGAAAATGGGTTGTAGACAACTTCTCTATAAATGTTGTCGGTAAAGCTATAGAAGACTTTATTGACTCCTGCCCGAAAGTCGAAGACTCGGTTTTTGACTTAATACAACAAAAAGACCCCTACGCAAAAGTCGCGCTGTGCAAGGACGATCAAGAGTGGGTGAAGACTCTTTATAGAAACATCTTAAAAATTGAAGTTTCTGATTCCGATGAAGGATTGATTCACTGGATAGACAAAATTAAAAATGGCGCACCAAGAGCTCAAATAGAAAATTATTTCAGGAATGCGGCCAACAACGACAACGCTGGAAATAAAAACGACAGGTATAGCTTTTTATCTAAAAAGAGTAACGAAAAAAGAGTGCTCTATTTTCTACCGGACGAAGCCGTAGACGCGTATTTAACAACAAGTTTCTTCAAGTCTATAAAAAAGAAGTACAAAGACCACCTCCTTTCCGTTTGTTGTAGTAGGGATAATAAAATTGTTTTAGCCTTTAATCCTTTCGTTGACGAGGTAATAGAAAAAGAAAGAATAGATTTATCAGACTTTTTCGCAGAGAATAAAGACAAGAAGTATTTCGATATAATATTCTCCCCTCAACACGCAAATGGTCTCGTTTTAAATTTCGAAGACTATGAATAAGCTTTCTTTCTTTTCTCAATTAAGTAATCTAGATATAGATAAGCCTTATATTTATGATATATTTTTTCCGATGGAGCATGACAACTTTATCCTTTTGGATACCGTAGGTCCGAGTGGGAAATATAGAAATTGGCAGTTAGTAATAGGAGTCGTAAATAATTATTTAAATAAATTAAACCTCCCAGTTTACAACAATTGCAGCACACACGAAAAAGCAATAGCTTCTACTCGTCAACTCAGCGGAGCTCTTTTTGCAAATCAATTGTCCTACATGATAAAGAGGGCTAAGATCTTAATCACAACAAACCCGCTGTCTTTTCAAATAGCTTCTTCCCTCGATAAGCCCTGCGTCTTCGTTTGTAGCGAAAAGCTCTTCAAGCTTTATAAACCCAGTTATTCCAAGTTAAAACGTTTAAAAATCATAAAAGATGATGACGGAGCGAAACCGGAAGAAATTGCGGCTGCTATTTTAAGCTTTTTTAATATCGATTTAAAAATTGGATTCGAAACGGTTTACGTCGGTAACAAAAATCGCGATGGACAAGAGTTTATAGAGGGCGTTCCGAATCAGATCTTCAAAGGAGAAGGCTTGAGTGGCGTCGGTGTGCGAATGGATTTGCATTTTAATGAGCACAACTTGGTTCACCAATTATCTGCGTCCAGTGTGTCCATAGTAACAAACAAAAGAATAAATTTAGATATTCTTAAGAACTTTAAAAGTAAAATTCCTAATCTCGTCTACTTTATAGAAGAAAATGACGACCCCTCTTTTTGCGATGAAGTACAAAAAATTGGTTTAAATTTAATCCTTTATTCTAATCTGCCAGATGCAGAACTTCAAAAGAAGAAGATTAATTATATGGACTTTAGCCTTATTAAGACCCTAGATAAGATAAACATAAAAGATAACAAAAGGTTTGATGGATTAGATTTTAGTAAGCTTTATTTTTTAAGTAATAGATTTATTTTGAGTGAGTCTAAAGTGTATCCCAGCGAAGAGTCTTGGAGACAGAATGCGCCTACATCGTCTAAAACTCAAATAAATCCCATTATTAATAACGATTCTTTCTGGAACGAGATCGAGAACTTCTGGATTTTAAAGAAAAAAGATTGACCTCATGCGCGCGCGAGAGCATATTAATCTATATGAAAAAGCTCAAAAGAAACAGCGACGGACTCATTGAGGGTGTAGAATACGTTTTCAACGAAGACGGTTCAATCAACTGGCGGAAGATGGTTAAGACGGAGTACCTCGTTTCGAACAAGCAAAAAACAAAAGAGACGGACGTTTCAAAGCTGGAAGATAAAGACCTTCTAATCCTTCTTGGTGGAATCAAAGAGCTAGCGCAGATTAGAGGATACACGGATGTTTCGTACACGGTTACTTCTCCTTCTCCAGATTACGTCGTAGCGGCGTGTAAAATCCAATGGACTCCCAACTTCGAGACGGAAGGACATGGCGTTGGCTTCTCTGCGATTGGAGATGCGTCACCGAATAATACGCAGAGCTTCGCCAGACATTATCTTGGACCGATTGCAGAGAATAGATCTTTTGTTAGATGTGTTAGAAATTTCCTAAAAATTAACATCGTCTCTCAAGAGGAGCTCGGTGCAGGCAAGACCCCACAGGAAGAAGTAATTGAAAATACATTAAATCCGAAGGCTCTTCTTGAATCGGTAATGAAAGACAAGAAGATTACTTTTGAACAGATTAAAAATAAATTAGTGAAAGAGAATTTTCCCAAATCAGAAGGATTTGAATCTGTAGCTAATATTCCTAATGTTAAGATTTTTGAGCTTATAGAGAGATTACAAAAGCTTTAGGATGCGGTTGTCGAGCATTGCGGAGAGCAGCATATAGAAGCTATAACCCTGTACGTTTCTGCCACTGGATAACCGACGGTGTCCATTTGGTTGACGACTAACGTCGCGCTAGTCGCCCCCCCCACTTGATAGACGACTAACGGACCGCCCTGTCCTGGAGGGGTGCCATCGTAAATAGTTTGGTCTACCATATTTACCCAATTGCCGCCTACAAATTTCTGCCATTGATAGCAATCTGGCGCACAAACAGGAGAATAGGTCGTGGTCGCTGTCTTCTGCGTGTTTCGGTAAAAGTATCCGCCGCTATCATATGTTGTCGCTGCGTTGACGACAACCACGACGGTAAACGGCGGACAAATTCCATCCAATCTTAATTCAGAGCTGTAAGTTATACAGTCCGGATAACATGCGTAGTTATGCTTTGCTCTTATTTTCTTCGGCACTGAAGTAGAGAATGGAATCAGCAAGAGCGCCTGACCTTCAACGCCGTTAGATTGAGTTCCGAGGCAGGGTCCGAGATTGTCACCAAATGGATACTCTGATTCTACGAAATCAAACCAATTATTCGTATTTATTTCCGCCCATTGCCAAATTGTCGTGTCTGGATTACATGTGCTTCCTACAGGGTTAGAGACAACGGTGACTGAAGAACAGAAAAAGATGTTTCTTTGAAAGTCTGAACCTTGAGATGGTGCATGGTCTATCGCTTTCGCGAGGTAACACTCATTCGCTTCAATTGCGCTGCTGTAAAAATTTGAAATTTTAACCTCGGGGCATAGTCCATTGATAAAAAATTCCGAAGAGTTAACAAAACAATCAGATTTCCCTATCCCGCCCTGGCCAGCGCTTCCTCCTGCTCCTCCCCCTCCTCCTGCCGAGTAGCAGGGCGTGCAATTAGGCAAAACATAATTAAAGACCGTCATTCCTGGCGGGCATCCCGCAGCCGCGACGGAACAATCTCCGTCCGCGAGGAACACGCTAGACACGAAGCTGCAAGCATTTAATATTTTCCAATTAGCAATCGGGCGACTTGTCGGAGGAACAGTCGTGGTTGCGGAAAGTATTACCGATAACCCCTGCCGGTTGTTTATAAATTTTCCGACTAGCGAGGCTTCGTTGAAAGTGCTTGGTACGGATATCTTTGCTTTGATTGGTCCCCTTAGATTTGTTTCAACGACCAGAGTAAGGCAATTATCAGAATTAATAACTATATAAACATCCTTACACGTAGGAATTGGCGTCGTTTTGTAACACAAATAATGCGGAACACTTCTTACTTTTTTGGGGTCCGTATCCAAAAGAGCAAAGGTGCTTAAAGTTAAATTTGGCGTTGTAGTGTTTATGGATTTCGTTCCATCGCAAACAAATTCTATAGAATCATCAAATGGAAAATCTTCATCTACGAAACTCTGCCAATTATCGAAGCCAAGATCTGCCCATTCCCATCGGTGATGCGTTGGGCTACACGGCATCCCTCTCGGAACATAATTAAAAGAAACCTGCTGACACCTGAAAAAATCCCTATTAGCAAAACCTCCTATTGTCGGGGCGATTGGATTTGCGAAAGGATGATTGTGATTAATGCCGCTTTCTATTCCATAGGAATAAAGAACATCAAGAAATATGTCAGGACATTTTGGAACTAGATTTACTTCAGACCCCACCGTTTGGCATCCTGGCTGACAAGAATGAAAAGCAACAGGCCTAATTGTTCGGGTGTTGTTTATTGCAGAGAAAGTATTAAGAAGTAATGAGGGGGTCGCTGTATTAAATACCTGTGTCCCATTGCAACCGTTTATTCCATCATTGAACGGGAAAGATGCTTCTATTAAATTTTCCCAAAGGTTTGAAGTTTTATTTAAAAATTGCCATTGAATAGAGTCTAGGGCGACTGGAGGAGAATAGCTATTGGCCGTAAGAATGATCTGTTCGCAGAGAAACGTGTCAAAAGCTTCGACGCCGCCTACAGTTTGAGCTATCGGGACTGTTTCGTCGTGGTAATGATTGTTCTCCGTTGTTAGTGATACATAATAAGAAGAGAATGTTCCAGCTTGGCAAATCGGATTAAGGATTACTTCTGGAGAATAGACAAAACAACTTGGATAAGCGGGGTTATGAGCTTTTGCTCTTATCTTCTTCGTTGTTGTAAATGACACATTCGCGAGCGTCAAAGTCGGTGACGTCACGTTTCCAGCAAAAGTTCCTAAACAGGGGCCCGCTGCATCATTAAACGGATAGCTGCTTTCAACCAGGTCCTCCCACGCGCTTGACGTTACATTAAAAAATTGCCATTGCGTAGAGGAGAGAGTGGAAGGCACAGAGACGAGAGGGTAGGAGAGGCTAATCGTATCTCGGAGAAGCACGTCAAGGGTCGGAGTTATTGGCTCTAAAGCTTGGTGATAATAATTATCTTCCGTGACTAATGACGCATAATAGGGAGTAGAAGATCCATCTTGACAAATAGGATTTAGGATCAATTCTGGAGTATAAAGAAAACAGGACGGATGGATACTGCTATACCCTTTTGCCCTTATCTTCTTTGCTGTCGTAAATGACACATTCGCAAGCGACAACGTCGTTGACGTCACGTTGGAAGCCAAAGTTGCATCCCCGAACGAATAAGAGCCTTCAGTAAATTGCGTCCAAACGCCCGCCCCTACTGGAGCCCACTCCCAAATAATGGAATCCGGAATATGCCCCGTCGTTAAACACAAATCGTAGGAAAAGATCGCCGAAGAGGAAAGCGTATCACTTATGTATACGTCTCTAGTCCCACCCCCAATTTTATGAGATAGAATTTCTGCATGTGATCCCCAGATTGGATTATTTTGTATTTTTGTCGCGCTAGAAGAGAAGCTCTGTAAATTAATTTGGCAAGTATTTCCATGCGGACAGTTCATCGGGCTGAAGTAATCAATACAGGCGGGAATAAT